>FZPW01000039.1_pt1 | contig 107286 bp, 96 predicted proteins | sample 1534771 | NCBI WGS metagenome assembly FZPW01 (sample SAMEA104161894, study PRJEB21768) | metagenome | biome: subterrestrial habitat; feature: phreatic zone; material: underground water | place: France | collected 2016-06-01 | depth 60 m | reverse complement strand
AACTGCGCGCAAATGGCGAAAAAATCTAAGGGGTATTGAGTCATGCGTGAAAAGATCAAACTGGAATCCAGCGCCGGTACCGGCCATTTCTACACAACGAACAAAAACAAGCGTACTACGCCAGAAAAGATCGAAATCAAGAAATTCGATCCAGTTGCGCGCAAGCACGTGATGTACAAGGAAACCAAGCTGAAGTAATTCGGCGAAGTTTGCAGTACAAAGAAAAACCCGCGCAAGCGGGTTTTTTGTTTTTGGAGAGTTACTGCCTCCGTAAAAAATCATAACGGACGAAAGCTACTTGTGTGCTTCGCTTGTAGTTACCGATTTTTCTTTGTTGAAAGTTTCCAAAAATAGCAGCTTCGTTTTGTTCAGATAGCCGTCGCTGCATGTGCCCTGATATTCCAGCCAGTGGATGGTGTTGCCCGTCAGCACGATGCTGCCGGAGATGATGGCGCTGCCAGCAGTGACGACGATGGCTGCCGCCGCCGCGGCCTCGCAGTTGCCGCCGCCGTGGCAGCCTATATCGCCATGTACTTCGACAGAATCAAGCGACATGCTTTGTGTGAGAGTTTTGCAATTTTCCTCTGCGGCATCGCGCCCATTCACTCTGGGTACGAAAACACAGGCGGAAAGAGCGAGGGCAAGCGCGGTAATCGCAAATGCTGCCGGAGTTCTCATTGCACTTGCCTTGCTGGAAGGTTAAGCCTGCACCCAAGCTCGCGCGTCGTTGTAGTCACCGAAGGCGCGGATGTCGGCATCCACGAACAAGCGCGACAGCCATGCTTGCCAAGTGAGCCACTGGTCGCTGGTGACCACGGCGATTTTGTTGAAGTCGTGGTTGTGTTCGCGGCTGAAAAATTTGATTTCTTCCCACGCCACATCGGCGGTGTAGTCGAGCATGCCGCGCAGGTCGAACAGCAGGTCGATTTCGCCGGGTGATTTGAGTTTGTATAGCGCGTTTTCTTCAAACTGTTTGAAGTCGGCGATGGTGAATTCGCCCATCACGGCGACGTTGAGCAATTTATCGGTTTGTTGAATGGTAATCATGTGCAATTTTCCTAGTGCTTGGGAGACAGTTTCAAGCTTAACACACCGCTGGCGATGATGAGCACGATGCCGAGCCATGCGCCGGGTGTGAGCGACTCTTGCCACAGCAATAATCCGAACAGCGCCGAAAACACGATGGTGCTGTAGGACAGCGTGCTCACCACCTGTGTTTGCCCCACGCGGTAAGCGCGCGTCATGGCGAGTTGGGCGAGCGTGGCGGAAGTGCCTAGGGCTAGCAGCAGCGGCAGATCGCGCAATGTCACCGCATGTATCTCGCCTTGCATCATCCACAAGCCGCTGAACAGCGTGGCGACCAGATTGAAATAGAACACGATGCGTACCGCCGGTTCGCCCTGCTTGCCGAGTTCGCGCACATTTAACAGCGCGATGCCGGCGAGGAAGCCGGAGGACAAACCCAATAAGCCGCTGAGAAATTGTTCGCGCTCCAGCGTCGGGTGCAGCAGCATCACCACGCCGACGAAGCCCAACGTCAGGCTGGCGGTGAGTGGCAGGTGAAAACGGTCTTTGAATACGACCAGCGTGAGCGCGGTGAGGAATAGCGACGAGGTGTAGTTCAGCGTGATGGCGGTCGCCAGCGGCAGCGTCGCGATGCAGTAGAAAAACAGCATCATCGCCACCGTGCCGGAAAGCCCGCGCCACAAGTGGCCGCGCCAGTGCGGCGTAGCCAGCGAGGTGCTGTTGCGGCGCAGCATGGCGGCTACGACCAGCAAGCCGAAAAAGGAACGGTAGAGCACCATCTCGCCGCTGGAAAAATGCGCCGTGCCGAATTTGACCAGCACGCCCATACAGGCAAACAGCAGTCCCGCGACCAGCATCCAGAGCGCGCCCACGGCGATTTATTTCAGGTTCGGTTCGAGATGGCGGCGCAAAAATTCATGGAAGTGCAGCATGCCGTCCTCGGTGGGCGACTGGTATGGGCCGACCTCTTCGATGCCTTGCTGGTACAAGGCTTTGCGGCCCTGCTGCATGCGCAGGCAGATGATGTCGTCTTCCACCGCTGTTTCGTGATACGCCTGCTTTTCCGCCTCGATATATTCGCGCTCGAACAGCACGATGTCCTCGGGGTAGTAAAACTCCACCACGTTGGTGCAGGCATCCGTGCCGCGCGGAATGATGGTGCTGACCACTAGCGTATTCGGATACCACTCGACCATGATGTTCGGGTAGTAAGTCAGCCAGATCGCGCCGTATTTCGGTATCTGGCCGTTGTTGTAGCGCAACACTTGCTGCGCCCATTTTTCGTAGACGGCGCTGCCGGGTTTGCGCAACTGATCGTTGATGCCCACGGTTTGCACGCTGTAGTGCTCGCCGAAATCCCATGATAAATCGTCGCAATTAACGAACTGTCCCAAGCCGGGATGGAACGGTACAACGTGGTAATCCTCCTGATAGACCTCGATGAAAGTCTTCCAGTTGAAGGCGTACTCGTCCACTTCCACGCGATCCAGCATATAGCCGGAAAAGTCGATTTCCTTGAAAGCGGGTACGGTCGCCAAATCTTTGGCGATGTCGCGCTGCCCCGCGAACAGCAGACCGTTCCAGTTTTGCAGCGGGGTTTTGTTCAGATGCAAACAGGGGTTTTGCGGGAAGTGCGGCGCGCCCAGCAACTCGCCGTCGGTCTTGTAAGTCCAGCGGTGCAGCGGGCAGGTGATGTTCTTGGCGGTGCCGCGGCCGGTGAGCATGGTGGCCTGACGGTGGCGGCAGATGTTCGACAGCAGCTCCACGCCGCCCTCGTTGCGCACCAGCATCTTGGCGTTGTCCATCCATTCGATCACGTGATAGTCGCCCAGGTTCGGCGTCATCAATTCGTGTCCGACGTACTTCGGGCCGGCGTCGAACAGCACGCGCTGTTCAACCTCCAATACTTTCGGATCGAAATACCAGCGCAACGGCGGTTGCGCGGACACCAGTTTGAACTGATCTAATTTTGCAATTTCGGACATACCCACACCCTTTGCGAACCACGGTGAATACGGTTTTGAAGAGGCGCGGATTGTCCCCGAAATCAGAGGGGTGGGCAACAATAAATTGCTGTAGCAGCGCGGCATTGGGTAAAATGCGCCCCTTTCGTCACGGGAATAATCAAGATGGCCGCAAAGACCCCCAAGGCCTTGTCTTTCGAGGCCGCAGTGGCTGAGTTGGAGCAGGTGGTGGCAGACATGGAATCCGGCAAGCTGTCGCTGGAAGACTCGCTGGCCGCTTACCAGCGCGGCGCGGAGTTGCTGACGCAATGCCGCAGCCGACTGGACGATGCACAGCAACAGGTGCGCGTGCTCGAAGATGGTGTATTGAAAAATTTCGCGGATAACGCAAAGGTTGGCGATGCCTGAATTTCAAACTTGGATAGCCGCGCATCAGCAGCGCTTTGAAGAGGTGTTGCGCGGCTTGCTGCCTTCGGCAGATTTGGCGCCGCAACGTTTGCATGCGGCCATGCGCTACAGCGTGCTGGATGGCGGCAAGCGCGTGCGGCCTTTGCTGGCCTTTGCGGCGGGCGAATTGGCGGGAGCGGATATTGCCCGCGTGAACTATGCGGCGGCGGCGGTGGAAATGATCCACGCCTATTCGCTGGTGCACGACGACATGCCGTGCATGGACGACGATGTGCTGCGTCGCGGCAAGCCGACCTGCCATGTCGAATACGACGAAGCCACCGCGCTGCTGGTGGGCGATGCGCTGCAAAGCCTCGCGTTTCAAATGTTGTGCGATGTGCCGCTCACCAGCGATCCCGCGCGCCAGTTGAAAATGGTCAAGCTGCTGGCCGTGGCCTCCGGCTCGCGCGGCATGGCGGGTGGGCAGGCGTTCGACCTCGCCAGCGTGGGCAAGCAACTCAATCTGGCCGAACTCGAATTCATGCACATCCACAAAACCGGTGCGCTGATTCGCGCCGCGATTTTGCTGGGTGCCTATTGCGGCGATGCGCTGAGCGACGCGCAACTCGACAAGCTCGATCACTACGGCAAATGCGTCGGCCTCGCGTTCCAAGTGGTGGACGATGTGCTGGATGCCGAAGCCGACACCGCCACGCTGGGTAAGACCGCGGGCAAAGACGCCGACAACGACAAGCCGACCTACGTCACTTTGCTGGGCGCCGCCGAGGCGAAAAAAATGGCGGCGGAATTGCACCGCGACGCGCTCGCATCGCTGGCCGAATTCGGCGCCAAAGGGCGGCGTCTGCGCGAGCTGGCCGACTTTATCGTGATGAGAAAATATTGATGTTTCCCATACTCGAAACTATCAACAACCCGGACGATCTGCGCCGCCTTGAACGCAAGCAACTGCCGAAACTGGCCGAAGAGCTGCGCGCTTTTCTGGTCGAATCGGTGAGCAAAACCGGCGGGCATCTGTCTTCCAATCTTGGCACGGTCGAGCTGACCGTCGCGCTGCACTACGTGTTCAACACACCCGACGACAAGCTGGTGTGGGATGTCGGCCACCAAACTTACTCGCACAAAATTCTGACCGGGCGGCGCGAGGCGATGAAGACGCTGCGCATGTTCGGCGGGATTTCCGGCTTTCCCAAGCGCAGCGAAAGCCCGTTCGATGCTTTCGGTACCGGGCATTCCAGCACGTCAATTTCGGCAGCGCTGGGCATGGCGGTCGCGGCGCGGCTGGCGGGCAACAACAACCGCGCGGTGGCCATCATCGGCGACGGAGCAATGACCGGCGGTATGGCCTTCGAGGCGCTCAACAGCGCGGGCACGCTGGATGCCAATCTGTTGGTGGTGCTGAACGACAACGATATGTCGATCTCCACCCCGGTCGGCGCGCTGAATAATTATCTGGCCAAGCTGATGTCGGGGCGCTTCTATGCGGCGATGCGGCGCGGCAGCGAGAAAGTGTTGAAGGGCATGCCGCCCGTGCTGGAATTCGCCAAGCGCGCCGAAGAGCACGTCAAAGGCATGGTCACGCCGGGCACGCTGTTCGAGGAACTGGGCTTCAACTACATCGGCCCCATTGACGGTCACGACCTCGATACGCTGGTGACCACGCTGCAAAATATCCGCGAACTGGAAGGGCCGCAGTTCCTGCACATCGTCACGCAAAAGGGCAAAGGGTACGCCCATGCCGAAGAAGACTGCGTGCTGTATCACGGTGTCGGCAAGTTCGATCCGGTGGCGGGCATCGTGGCCAAGCCCGCGAGCCAGAAAACCTACACGCAGATTTTCGGCGACTGGCTGTGCGATATGGCGGCCGCCGACGATAAATTGGTCGGCATCACGCCTGCTATGTGCGAAGGCTCCGGCATGGTCGAGTTCGCCGAAAAATTTCCGCAGCGCTATTTCGATGTCGGCATCGCCGAGCAGCACGCGCTCACCTTCGCGGCGGGCTTGGCCTGCGACGGCTACAAGCCGGTGGTGGCGATTTACTCCACCTTTTTGCAGCGCGCTTACGACCAGCTCATCCACGACATCGCGATCCAAAATCTGCCGGTGCTGTTGGCAATAGATCGCGGCGGTCTGGTGGGCGCGGACGGCGCGACGCACGCGGGTAGTTTCGACCTCAGCTTCCTGCGCTGCATTCCCAACATGACGGTGATGACCCCGTCCGACGAGAACGAATGCCGCCAGATGCTCACCACCGCCTACCGCATGAATACGCCGACTGCCGTGCGCTATCCGCGCGGCAGCGGCACGGGCGCTACGGTGCAAGCCGCATTGCAAACCCTGCCTATCGGCAAAGGTGAAGTGCGCCGTCAGGGCAAGCAGATCGCCATCCTCGCGTTCGGCTCCATGCTCGCGCCAGCGCTGGCAGCGGCAGAGTCGCTGGATGCCACCGTGGCGAACATGCGCTTCGTCAAGCCGCTGGATGAAGAACTGGTGCTGCAACTGGCGAGCGAACACACGCTGCTGGTGACGGTGGAAGAAAACGTTGTTCAGGGCGGCGCGGGCAGCGCGGTGGCGGAATGTCTGGCGCAGCACGGCGTTACCGTTCCATTGTTGCACTTGGGGTTGCCGGATACCTTCATCGAGCAGGGCGAACCCGCCAAGTTGCTGGCCGACTGCGGGCTGGATGCGGCGGGCATCACAAACAGTATCAAGAAATATTTGCCCGACTAGTATGGTCGGGTAATGGGTATAATCTGCTATCGCGATCAACCGAATTAAAGGCCAATATGAGTACCGCAACCCACATTCCAGACGTACAAAGCAGTGCCGACACGCGCCACCTCGCGATCAACAAGGTGGGCATCAAGAGCATCCGCCATCCGGTAGTGGTCAAGGACAAGAGCGTGGGCGTGCAGCACACCATCGCCACTTTCAATATGTATGTGCATCTGCCGCACAATTTCAAAGGCACGCACATGTCGCGCTTCGTGCAGATTTTGAACCAGCACGGGCGCGAAATTTCGGTGGAATCGTTCGAGAGCATCCTGCGCGAGATGACCGAAAAACTCGAGGCGAATTCGGGCTACATCGAAATGTCTTTCCCCTATTTCGTCAACAAAACCGCCCCGGTTTCCGGCGTGCAAAGCCTGCTCGACTACGATGTCACTTTCATCGGCGAGATCGTGGACGGCGTGTACCGCTTCACCATGAAGGTGCTGATTCCCGTTACCAGTCTGTGCCCCTGCTCCAAGGAAATTTCCGAGCGCGGCGCGCACAACCAGCGCTCGCATGTGACGCTGACCGTGCGCACCAAAGGGCCGGTATGGATCGAGGATTTGGTGCGCTTCGCGGAAGAGCAGGCTTCAAGCGAGTTATACGGTTTGCTCAAGCGCCCGGACGAAAAATTCGTCACCGAACGTGCCTACGACAATCCGAAATTCGTCGAAGACATGGTGCGCGATGTGGCTGCCGCGCTGAATGCCGATGCGCGCATTGAGGCCTACATTGTCGAGTCGGAGAATTTCGAGTCCATCCACAACCACTCGGCGTATGCGCTGATTGAACGAGACAAAACCAAGGATTGAAGGCTGAGGGTTGAGAAAATAGATATCTCCGTTTTTTGCTCAAGCCTCAATCCTCGTTCCACGATTCTAAAATGAAACCCATCGCTATTTTCCGTCACACCCCCAATGAAGGCGCAGGCTACTTCGCCGAATTCCTCAACCAGCATGCCATTCCGTGGGAGCTGATCCGTCTCGACGAGGGCGATAAAGTGCCGCTCAATGCGCGCGACTATTCCGGTCTGGTGTTCATGGGCGGCACCATGAGTGTCAACGACGACCTGCCGTGGATATTGTTCGTGCTTCCGCTGATCCGCGACGCGCTTGCGCATGACGTACCAATGCTCGGCCACTGCCTCGGCGGACAATTGATGTCCAAGGCATTGGGCGGTGTGGTGAGCAAGAATCCGGTCAAGGAACTCGGCTGGGGCAAGGTCGACGTCGCCGACAATGCCACCGCGCGCGAGTGGTTCGGCGACATCAAATCGTTCGAGAGCTTCCACTGGCACGGCGAAACCTTCACCCTGCCGCCGGACGCGGTGCCGCTGCTGTCCAGCGCACATTGCCCGAACCAGGCCTTCGCCATCGGCAAACATCTGGCGCTGCAATGCCATGTCGAAATGACCGAGCACATGATTCGAGACTGGTGCGAAGCAGGCGCGGACGAACTCGCCGCCAACGCGAGCAGCCCGGCAGTGCAATCCGCCGAAACGATGCTGGCAGAGATGCACGACAAACTACCCGAACTACATCGTGTGGCGACGCAGCTTTATCGGCACTGGTTGCACGGCTTGGCGGCGTAAAGTTCAAAAAAGCATGTGTCCGCAGATTACGCAGATTGACACAGATTAGTACGGCATGATTGGTTTAACCCTGCTATCCATTGGTAGAGAACCAGTTCCTTCCCCCTTGCAGGGGGAAGGCTAGGATGGGGGTAGAGTTGAGGAGCGCCTCCGTTTCTACCCCCTCCCTAACCCTCCCCCTGAAAGGGGGAGGGGATGCAGTGGCTCTTAATGGAATATCCGAGTTTAAATCTGCGTAATCTGCGGATAAACTGTTTTTGCTTTAAAAGGAATCTCATGACCTACGTCGTTGCCGAAAATTGTATCCGCTGCAAATACACCGACTGCGTGGAAGTGTGTCCGGTGGACTGCTTCCGCGAGGGTGAAAACTTTCTGGTAATTGATCCTGACGAGTGCATCGACTGCTCGCTGTGCGTGCCGGAATGTCCAGCCAATGCGATTTACGCGGCGGATGATGTGCCCGCCGACCAGCAGCAGTTCATCGCGCTGAATGCCGAGCTTGCCAAAGCGTGGAAGCCGCTCGTCACCAAGAGAGATGCGCCTGCCGATGCCGACGAGTGGCGCAACGTCAGCAACAAACTCCAATACCTCAAGCGGTGAGCGCGGCGGTATATTTTGACCGCATCGCGCGGCGTATTCTCGCCGCGCATCCCGCGCCCGATCTGCGCGGCATCACCATCCTGCTGCCCAATTTCCATGCCTCACAACCGCTGGCACAGGCGCTGATGCGCGCTGCGCAATGTCCTGCGGTGCTGTTGCCACAGATGGTCACGCTGAACGGTTGGGCGCAAAGCATTCCGCTCGATGAACCCGTCGTCAGCGACAGTCAGCGCGGCGCGCTGCTGTACCAGCAGTTGCGCAAATTGCAATGGTTCGAGCAGGCCGATGTGTGGGGCATGACGCAGGAGTTGCTCAAGCTGTTCGACGAACTCACCCACTCGCTGCACGCCTTGCCGGAGGATGCGGAAACCTTTGCCGCCGCCGTGCAGCAAGCCTATCAGGCGCGGCAGAACAGCACGCTGCAACTGGAAGCGCGGCTGGTGTTTGAGCTGTGGAATGCGATGCAGGGCGGCGCGGAACTGGATGCCGCGCGGGCGTATCAGCAGCGGCTGGCCAAGCTGGCGGCGCAGGCCGCGCAACCGCTTTATGTGTTGCGCACTTCGGAGTGGACGGCGCTGGAGCAGCGCTTTCTGGAGGAGTATGAGCAGCGGGCGATGGTGAAGGTGTTTGATTTGCGCGAGATGGACGAGCAGTGGGGCGGTTTGTTTGGCCCAGCCCCGGACGGTTTGCGTTCGCGCACGCTGCCGCAACTGGGCGACACCCTGCGCTTCTTCGCCGCCACCTCCCTCGAACAGGAAGCCCGCGCCGCCGCCATGCAAGTGCGGCTGTGGTTGCAAGCGGGCAAGCAAGACATCGCCGTCGTCGCGCAAGACCGCGTGGTGGCGCGGCGTATGCGCGCTTTGCTGGAGCGCGCCGAAATTTTAGTGACGGACGAAACCGGCTGGACGTTTGCCACGCTGTCGGTGAGCACCGTGCTCGACCGCTGGCTCACCGCGCTGCAAAGCGATTTCTACCACCACGATCTGCTCGACCTGCTCAAGTCGCCCTACATCTTCGCCGACATGCCGCCGGGCGAGCGCAAGTCGGCGGTGTATCAACTGGAACAACTGCTGCGCAAGCATGGCGTGGTCTCCGGGCTGGAAAAATTTATGCTCCTCGCCGAGCACGAAACCGCGTTGCACCCGCCGCTGGCGCGCTTGCGCCAAGCTGCAGCACTGCTGGAGCTTGGCAAGAAAAAAACCTTGGCCGAATGGCTGGCCGCGCTGCGCGAAAGTTTGAGCGTGCTGGGTGTCGATGCCGGATTGCAGCAGGACGATGCCGGGCAGCAGTTGCTGCGCGCGCTGGAAACTTGGCAGCAGGAATTGCACAACGACGATGGCCGTTACCGCTTCCACGAATGGCGGCGTTGGCTGGCGCAGCAACTGGATGTGGAAACTTACCGCGACAGCAGCATCGACAGCCGCGTGCGCTTCACCCACTTGGCCGCGACGCGCTGGCGTGCCTTCGATGCCGTGCTGTTGCTGGGCTGCGATGCCGACCATCTGCCCAGCGTGGCGGACGGCGGGCGCTGGTTCAACGATGCCGTGCGTTCCGCGTTGAACCTGCCCACGCGCAACACCCATGCCGTGCGGCAGCGCGACGACTTGCTGGCGCTGCTCACCCTGAACGACTGCGTGCGCGTTACGTGGCAAAAAGATAAAAACGGCGAGGAGGGTTTGCTCAGCCCTTATCTGGAAATGCTGCGCGACCTGCATGCGCTGACCTACGGCGACGATCTGAGCGAACACGAATTGCAGCATTACCTCGCGGCGGAAGAGTTGAATTCGCTCACGCTGCCGCAAGCGATGCAGCCCGCACCCGTCGCCAACACCGAGGCCGTGCCGGAGCGCGTTTCCATCAGCGCCTACAACTCGCTGGTCGCCTGCCCCTACCAGTTCTACGCGCGCCACATCCTGCGCCTGAATGAACTCGACGAAGTGCAGGAGAGCATCGAGAAGCGCGACTACGGCGACCACGTGCACCAGATTTTGCAACGCTTCCACGAGCGCTACGCGCGGGTGAGCGAACATCCCGTCGAGGAACTGACCGCCGCATTGCGCGAGATCAGCGAGGAAGTTTTCACCGGATTGCTGCAACAGGATTTCGCTGCGCGTGCCTGGCTGGCGCGCTGGTACACCTCGCTGCCCGCCTACATCGAATGGCAGATGGAAAACGAAGCGCAAGGCTGGCGTTACGCCGGGTCGGAGCAAGCCTTCGATTGGCCGCTGGAAGGCGTGCGCCTGCGCGGACGTATCGACCGCTTGGACGAGCGCGGCGAAGAAAAACTGGTGCTCGATTACAAGACCCAGAGCGATGCGGTGCTGCGCAACAAACTGAAAGAGCCGGGCGAAGACGTGCAGCTCGCCTGCTACGCCTATGCGCACGAAGCGGCGGATGCGGCGTTCGTGAGTATCGACAACGGCAAGGTGAAACTGGTGGAGCCGAAGCACGACGTGCCGCTGCTGGCGCAATTGAATGCGGAGCGATTGGTGGAAGTGATGGCGGCGATACGCGGCGGGGCAGGGCTGCCCGCGAACGGGGTGGATGCGGTGTGCGGGTATTGCGAGATGCGGGGCGTGTGCCGCAAGGGGGAGTGGGTGGTTAGAAATGTTGCTTAACAAAATTCAAACCCAACCCACCCCAGCCCTCCCTTACACCCGCAAGGGGTACGCCGGTGGGTGCCCCGCTGCCTTGCAGCGACCCTTCCGCTGTCAGGGAGGGAGCGACCGCTCCTCCCCTGAAAAGGGGAGGTTGGGAGGGGTTAGGTTTTGCCGTTTTGGGTGCATCCATGACTAACCACCTAGCGCTAGACCCCAAACGCAGCATCGTCGTCGAAGCCTGCGCCGGCAGCGGCAAGACCTGGCTGCTGGTCTCGCGCATCCTGCGTCTGCTGCTCGACGGCGCGCAGCCGTCGCAAATTCTCGCCATCACTTTCACGCGCAAAGCCGCGCAGGAAATGCAGGCACGTTTGCAATTGTGGCTGCGCGACTTGGCGATGGGCGACGACGACTTCGTGCGCAAGTTCCTCGCCGAGCGCGGCATTGCGCAGTTGAGCGAGGAGCAACTGCAACGTGCCCGCAGTCTCTATAGCGAGGTGTTGCTGGCGCAGCCCGCCATTACCATCAGCACTTTCCACGGCTGGTTCATGCAGGTCATGCAGCGCGCGCCGCTGAATGCCGACGTGATGCAGGGCATGAGTTTGCTGGAACGCGCGGGTAGCGAGCAGGAAGAGGCGTGGGAAGAAATGCTGGAGCAGATGCGCAAGCAGCCGGAGAGCGTCGAGGCGCAGCACATGCAATGGCTGTTCGCCGAGTGCGGCTTGTTTTCCACGCGCACGCTGCTGTTTAACTTCTTGGGCAAGCGCGCGGAGTGGTGGGCTTATGTGCAAGGCCGGCTGGATGCGCTGAGTTTCGCGCTGGATAATCTGCGCAACGATCTGCATGTGGATATGGCCTTCGATGCCGTCGCCGATTGGGGCATGTGCGACAACAGCGAGGAAATCTTTTTCGCCTTCGTGCATCAGCTCGCGGCCAACGGCACCGAGGTGCAGCAGGGCAAAGCCGGTGAACTGGAGCGCGCGTGGACGGATACCGAGCCTGCATTGCGCTTCAAGCAACTGACACCCTTGCTCTATACTCAAGCGGGCGAGCCGCGCAGTTTCAAACCGACCAAGAAGCAGGCGGCGGAAGCGTTTTTATTTACGCGCGATGCTTTGTTCGACGGCCTGCAAGCCGTGCGCGACACGCTGGCCGAGCAGCAGGCGTATCGCCTGAACGAGGCTGTGCTGCATTGCGGCGCGGCTTTCCTCGAACGCTATCAGGCGTTGAAACAGCAAAAGCAGCAGATGGATTTCTCCGATCTGGAATGGCAGTTGTGCCGCCTGTTGCAACAAAGCGAACACGCCGAGACCATGCAGTACAAGCTCGACAGCCGCTACCGTCACGTGCTGCTCGACGAGTTTCAGGACACCAACCCGCTGCAATGGCAAATCTTGAGCGCGTGGTTCGATGCGGCGGTGGCGGTGGAATCGCAACCCACTGTGTTCGTCGTGGGCGACCCCAAGCAATCCATCTACCGCTTCCGCCGCGCCGACGCGCGCCTGTTCGGCGTGGCGCGCGAGTACCTGCAAGAACATTTCGGCGCGGAGACCTTGGGCAACAGCATCACCCGCCGCAACTCGCAGCCCGTGGTCGATGCCGTGAATGCCGTGTTCCGCGAGCAACCCCACGGCTTCGAGTTCACCGAACACCAAACCCATCAAAAAGACTTGCCGGGGCATGTGCTGGTGTTGCCGCTAGCGCTGGCCGAGTCGAGCAAAGAATTCGTGGTGGAAGATGCGCAGCTAACCTTGCGCGACCCGCTCACCACCTCCAGAACCGAAACCGAAGAAGGCGCCCGCCACAAAGAAGCCGAACAATTCGCCGCACAATTGCAAACTATCGTCAGCGACTGGTCGGTGCATGAAGCGGGCGAAGCGCGCCGCGCAACTTACGGCGACATCATGGTGCTGGTGCGCAGCCGTACCCACCTTGCGGTGTACGAAGAAGCCCTCCGCGCCAAACACATCCCCTTCATCAGCTCGCGCCGTGGCGGCTTGCTCGACACGCTGGAAGCCGAAGACGTGCAAGCGCTGCTGATGTTTTTGATTACGCCGTTCGCCGATCTCGCGCTGGCGCAGGTGCTGCGCACGCCGATCTTTGCGTGCAGCGATGCGGACTTGATGCTGCTGGCGAAAACCCCTCTCCTTACTCTCCCCTTGTCAGGGGAGAGCGGTCAAGTTGGCGAAGCCGCCATAGCTCCCTCCCCTGATGAAACAACTAGCCATTCGACTAAGCCCGCAAGCGGGCAAGTCGCTGGTTATGATAAGGGGAGGGCTGGGGAGGGGTTAAGCTCTTGGTGGCAACGCCTCCGCACCTTACCCGAGCCATCCCCCGCCCTCCACCGCGCCGTCACCCTCCTGCAACGCTGGCTCTCCCTCGCCGACAAACTTCCCGTACACGACCTGCTCGACCGTATCTATTTCGAGGGCGATGTGATCGCGCGTTACAGCGCCGTGCTGCCGACCGAGATGCGCGCCAAGGTCATCGCCAATCTGCACGCCTTCATGAAAATGGCGCTCGATATTGATGCCGGGCGCTACCCTAGTTTGCCGCGCTTCCTGCAAGACCTGCGCGAACTGCGCGACAGCAGCGACGACGCGCCGGACGAAGGCAAGCTGGGGCAGGCGGGCGACGCGGTACGCATCTACACCGTCCACGAATCCAAAGGGCTGGAAGCGCCCATCGTCTGGCTGCTGGACGCGAACGCGGCGAAAAACAACAAGGATGGCAACGACGTGATCTTGGATTGGCCTACGCACGAAGAGCGCCCGCTGCATTTTTCCCTCTACACCGACCAAGCCTCGCGCGGCAAACAACGCGCCCCGCTGTTCGAGCTGGATGCCGCCCAGCAAGCCCGCGAAGAAATGAACCTGCTCTACGTTGCCATGACCCGCGCGCAACAAGCGCTGATCGTAAGCGGCAGCAGCAAAGGCGAAGACAAAGAGGAAAAGAAAAAAGAACCGTCGTGGTATGACCGCATCGCCTCTGCCGTCATTCCCGCGCAGGCGGGAATCCAGACAATTGAACAAACCTCGCGCAGCGAGACAAATCCTTTATGTTGTCCGCTACGCGGAGATATTGAATCGCAGGATTCCCGCCTGCGCGGGAATGACGATGCAGAGAGTGGCGCAATTAAATTGCCCGCCATCCTCCCCACCGGCAAACGCGCCGCCCGCAACTCCGCCCAGCAACAGCGCGGCATCTGGCTGCACGCCCTACTGCAACACCTCACCGACAATTCCCCTGATGGAACTACTAGCCATTCGACTAAGCCCGCAAGCGGGCAAGTCGCTGGTTATCTCCCGCAAGCGGGAGAGGGGCTAGGGGTGAGGGACGATAACCAACGCGCCGAACTTCAACAACAGCTAGCCATTCCATCATCCGAAATGGCAACCCTCTGGCAACAAGCCCAACACCTGCTCACCCTGCCGCAACTCACCCGCTTCTTCGACGCGCAGCAATACCGCTCCGCCTGCAACGAGCTGCCCTACATCAATGCGAACGGCGAACTAAAACGCATCGACCGTCTGGTTGAATTCGACAACGAAGTGTGGGTGCTGGATTACAAGCTGGGCGATAGCGAAGACGCAGCGCGCTACCGCGCGCAGATGCGGGAATATCAGGCCGCGATGCAGTCGGTGTATGCGAGCAAGACGGTGCGCTGCGCGCTGGTGTTTGCCGATGGCGTGCTCAGCGAAATAGATTGAGTGGGACTGCCATGGACACTAAACCCTCCCAATCCGATGAAGTCATGTGCCATTGCAGCGGCACCCGGCGTGGCAACATCCAGACACTTTTCGAACAGGGGCTAGATATGGAGGCGATTTCCCGATGGACGGGCGCCCTTTCCGGCTGTGGCGGCTGCGAATGGGATATTGCCGACTTTCTGAAGGAGCTCGCCGCCCGCAAGGGCGACTGAACACCTCGTATTGGTGAAGACGCGGAAAGACGCCACTTTCCGGCACAGCACCGTGATTATTTACACCCGCACCACCACGCTCTCCAGCTTGCGCCGCGACTTCGGCAACTTGGCATTGTGATCTTCCTGCGGGTGGTGATAGCCGATGGCCAGCGCGACTTCGCAGCGGTAACCGCCCAGCTCTTTTGCAAACTCCTTGTTCACCAGTTCGGCATCAATCCCTTCCATCGTCGTGGAGTCGATCTTGAGCCGCGCCAGCACATGCAGTGTGTTGCCGAGCGCCAGATAGGTTTGCGCTTTGGTCCAGACGCTGGTGTCCCCGGTTTTATCCGTATTGAGTTCGGCAAACACGAATGAACCGAAAGCGCCTTCCCGCGCTTCGGGTTTGGTGCGTCCGTCCGCGATGGCGCAGTCGATCACTTCGCCGTAGTTCTCTCGTGTGTAGTGCGGGTTGTGCGCAAAAAGAATGATGTGCGAACAAGCGAAAACATGCGGCTGGTTGAACTGAAACTTGCTGGCAAAAGTGCGGTTCATGCGCTCTTTGGCTTCGTCCGTTTCCAGCACGACAAATCGCCAAGGCTGCGAGTTGATCGAAGAAGGCGAGAGGCGCATTGCCTCAAACAAGACATCGAGGTCTGCCTGCGACACCTTTCTGGTCTGGTCGTATTTCTTGGAGGTGTAGCGCCATTGCAAATCTTGAATGATGGGGTGAGTCATGTCTGTTCCGGTTTTTCGTGTTGGTTAGAATTTGTAGGGGCGGAGTAATACGCCGGATGGTTAAATATTCGGGGCATTACGCCATGTGACTAATGCGACCCTACGTGGGGTAAGTAAATTCTTTTGAAACGATATTTTACGTTTGAAGAAGATTCGAGATTTGATCACGTAATGTTTCACGTTTATTTAGAGAAGATGTCAACGCCCGATTGAGTGTTTGTACATGGTCAATTGCAGTAGCTTGACTAGTGGGATTTCCGTCCATGAGCCAAACAGTTCGGCCTGATGCGAGTTGGCTTGATATGAATTCAATATTGTTTCTAAGGTTTGATATGTCGTTATCATGCGATGTAAGCAATGTATTTAGCGCATTGATTTGTGCTGTTCTTGCTGCATGCTTTTCCTGTTGCAGTTGAGTTTGAGCGCTTTCTTGCAAGGCTTTTTTTGTGTCGGCAAGTTCTTCTTTTTGTATTAATACGGATTGAGAAAGCCAAAAAAAGGCAAAGAATGCAATGAAGGGATTTAGGATTCCGCCGACGTAATCTCCAAGTTGCCCCCAATGGCTGGGGTCTTTGCTAAGGGGGGCGTGAACCAAAAACCCGAAGTTAATAATGTAAGCAAGCAGTATTACGAAAATTATGCCAATTACTAAGTAGCGCGAATTTTTCACGCTTGCTTTTAGTGATGCGATTTCGGTCTGTGTGCGTTGAGGTTCAGTGGCGTTGATCATATATCCTGTCAAAAATGCAAAATTAATGGGGTTAGGTTTGAGTTGCTTTGAACAAATGGTGTCCACTTTAACTACTCCCTAAAATACCCGCAACACTTTCAGGATTCCCACCGTGAAGCACGAAATAACCAAAGGCCGTGGTGCCACTCTACAGATCGAAGGCCGCTTCGAGTCTGTGGCGCGCGAGCGCGTGGACGATGGATGGGGCACGGCAGATGAAGAGTTGCCGCCGTTCAAAACCACGGTGACGATGGAGCGGGCGAAGAGTGTGTTGCAGAAGCAGGATTCGCCCGATCTTGCGTTCGATTATTCGATGAATGTTTATCGCGGTTGTGAGCATGGCTGCATCTATTGCTACGCGCGCCCTTCGCACGGTTATTTGAATCTTTCGCCGGGGTTGGATTTTGAGACGAAGTTGTTTGCCAAGCCGGAGGCGGCAGCTTTGCTGCGGGCGGAGTTAGCGAAGCCTTCCTACCAATGCTTGCCGATTGCGCTGGGGGTGAATACGGATTCTTACCAGCCTATCGAGCGCGAGTTGAAAATTGTGCGGCAGGTGCTGGAGGTGTTGGTCGAGTGCAAACATCCGGTTTCGATTGTTACCAAGTCGGCGCTGATCGAGCGCGACATTGACCTGCTGGTGCAACTGGCGCGCGACGATCTGGTGCAGGTGTTTATCACCGTGACGACGCTGGATGCGGAGGTGGCGCGCAAGCTGGAGCCGCGCGCTGCATCACCGCGCCGCAGGCTGCAAGCGATGCAGCGCCTGAACGAGGCGGGTGTGCCGTGCGGTGTGCTGGTCGCGCCGGTGGTTCCGTTTCTCACCGATGCGGAGTTGGAGCAGGTGCTGCAAGCGGCCTACGAGCACGGTGCGCGCACGGGGAATTACGCGCTGCTGCGTTTGCCTTATGAGCTGAAAGATTTGTTCAAAGATTGGCTGGCGGTGCATTACCCGCTGAAAGCTGAGCATGTGATGAGCCGGTTGCGCGAGATGCGCGGCGGCAAGGAGAACGATTCGAATTTTGGTTCGCGATTCAGCGGGCAGGGACTGTTCGCGCAGTTGCTGGCGCAGCGGTTTAAGTTGGTGAGCGAGCGGCTCGGGTTGAATCGGGAGCAGGTGGAACTGGATATCAACAAGTTCATTAAACCCAATCCGGGCGGGCAGCAGTCGCTGTTTTAGCGTTACACTGCACCACCATATCAACAGGAGCGAGCAACATGGCGATTATTCCGCACGAAACTTTGGCCTCCTACTGGTCGGCGGCCGAGGTTTCCACCAATATTTTGATCTTCATGAATCTGCTGGGCGCGCTGGCGCTGGGGCTGATCGTGGGCTACGAGCGTTCATATCACGGACGCGCGGCGGGGATGCGCACGTATGGTTTGGTGTGTATGGCATCGGCGGCGATTACCGTGGTCGCGGGCTATCCGCTCTTTTGGTACGGCGGACAATCCGGGGTGTTGGTCGGGCCCGATCCGACGCGGGTGATACAGGGGGTTGTCACCGGAGTCGGGTTTCTCGGCGCGGGGGTCATCATGCGCGAGGGGCTCAATATCAGCGGGCTGACGACGGCGGCATCAATCTGGGCTTCTTCGGCCATCGGCATTCTGGTCGGGGTCGGTTTTTATGCGGCGGCCATTTTGCTAACCCTGTTGTCGGCGGCAAGCATGCTGTGGATTTCGCGCTTGGAAAGCTGGCTGCCGTCGCGTCCGGCGATCGGCATCACGATGCAGTTCAGAAAGGACTACTCGCCCAGCTTGGGTGTGCTGCAACGCGTCGCGCGCGAACGCGGCTACGACATTGCCGAAGGCTCGTTGAGCATTAATTTTAAAGACGGCAAGTCAGAGTGGCATTTTGTGGCGGTGGCTCAGGGTAAAGATAAAGGTGCGCCGATGGCGGAGTTGTCGCAAGAACTGACGAATTTCGACGGGGTGGAAAATTACTTCCTATCGCATGCGCGCAATTGAATCGGGTTTCTAGCGCGGCAAGGTGCGCGCCACCACCCAAGCGCTGATTTCCTTCGCGTCCGCCTGCCGCAGCGTGCGCGACAACTCTTCAATCGAAGCTCCCGTAGTCATCACATCATCCACGACGGCGATATGTTTGCCGCTCAAATCTGCCGAGCAGGTGAATGCCTTGCGCATGTTTTTGCCGCGCTCCTGCCAGCGCAAAGAAGATTGCGGCGAGGTGTTGCGGGTGCGCTCGCAGGAATCGGTCAGCAGCGGAATGTCCAGCCGTTTGCTCAGGCTGCGCGCCAGCAGCAGCGATTGGTTGAAGCCGCGTTCGCGCAGGCGCAGTGGGTGCAGAGGCATGGCGACGAGGGCATCGGGGCGCTGCTCAATTCGTTGCGCGAGTGCGGTGGCGAGCTGTTCGACCAACACCAGTTGTTCGGAAAATTTCACTGCCTGTATTAATTTGTCGAGCGGGAAGGCATAGGCGTAAGCCGCGACGGTATGGCTGAAGGCGGGCGGGTGTTGCAGGCAGCGGCCGCAGGTTGCGCCGTCGTGGGTGGGCAGGGCGCAGACGGGGCAGTGGGTAACTCCAAGGCGCGGCAGGTCGGCATCGCAGGCCTTGCACCATACGCCGTCGCGGCTGAGTGCGCCGCATAACACGCAGGGTTGTGCGGGCAGGAGTTGCCTAAAAAATGAACTGCTGTTCAGGTGTGTGTTTTTCAAAATTGACAGCGCGGGTGGATTAATCGAAGATGCCGCCTTTCAAATTTTGCCTATTCTGCCATGCAAACCCAAGCCGTAAAGTTTTATTCCCCCGCTTCCTCCATCGAAAAAGAAGGTCAGCGCTGGTCGGTGTCCGACATCGAGGCGCTGTTGAAATTGCCGTTCTCCGACCTGATGTTCCGCGCGCAGCAAATTCACCGCGAACATTTCGATCCGAACGCGGTGCAGTTGTCCACGCTGCTGTCGATCAAGACCGGCGGCTGCTCCGAGGATTGCGGCTACTGTCCGCAGTCGGCCTTCCACAACGCGGGCGTGGAAAACAAAAAAATGTTGGACGTGAGCGAAGTGGTGAAAGCCGCCAAAGCCGCGCAGGACGCGGGCGCGGACCGCTTCTGCATGGGCGCGGCATGGCGCGAGCCCTCCAAAGAAGACATGGCCGCCGTGGTGGAAATGGTCAAAGAAGTGCGCGCGCTGGGCATGGAAACCTGCGCCACGCTGGGCATGCTGAACGACGAGCAGACCGAGCAGCTGCGCGCCGCCGGGCTCGATTACTACAACCACAACCTCGACACCACGCCGGAGTTTTACGGTGAGATTATCAGCACTCGCGATTATCAGGACAGACTGGACACCTTGGAGCGCGTGCGCAAAGCGGGCATGCACGTGTGCAGCGGCGGCATCGTCGGCATGGGCGAAAACCTCACGCAGCGCGCAGGGTTGATCGCGCAACTGGCGAACATGGAGCCGTATCCCGAGAGTGTGCCGATCAACAATCTGGTTAAAGTCGAAGGCACGCCACTGGCCGAACAGGAAGACATCGACCCGCTCGATTTCGTGCGCACCATTGCGGTGGCGCGCATCACCATGCCCACCGCGCGAGTGCGCCTCTCTGCCGGACGGCAGCAGATGAGCGACGCGATTCAGGCGCTGTGCTTTTTGGCCGGGGCGAATTCCATTTTCTACGGCGACCAGTTGCTGACCACGGGCAACCCCGATGTGGAGCGGGATCGCAAGTTGATGGATAAGCTGGGGATGTATCCGTTTGCGGATAAGCATTGAGTTTTTAATCTGTGGGCGAGACAGTAAAGCAAAACCTTAACCCCCCTCAGTCCCCCCTTGTCAGGGGGGATGACGAGTCGCCACTTTTTGCTGGGGAAAAGTTTGGAGCGGATTCGGATCGTTCGAGTTTGACATCGGACGACTCAGTTCGCGCGGACGCTCCTCCCCTGACAAGGGGAGGCCGGGAGGGGTTAGGTTTTATTCCCTACGACCCCAAACTCACCACCCTAGCCCGCGCCAACCGCAAAACCTCCACCCCAGCCGAACAAAAAATCTGGTACGAAGTTCTGCGAGCCCGCCAATTTTCCGCGTACAAATTTCTGCGGCAAAAACCGATAGCTCGTTTCATCGTGGATTTTTATTGCGCAGCGTTGCGCTGGGTGATTGAAATTGATGGCGACAGCCATGCGGAGAACCCTGCCTGCGACATTGAGCGCACACAAATACTGCAACGCTACGGGCTGACCGTCATCCGCTTCACCAATCACGATGTGATGCACAACATCTCCGGTGTCTATGACGATTTAGCGGGACGACTACACTGATGCCATTCACTGAACTACAAACTGAACTCGACACCCGCAAAGCGCAAGGTCTCTTGCGCAGCCGCCGCACTTTAGCCACGCCGCAGTCGCCCCACATCACTGTGGACGGCAAGCCTTATCTCGCTTTTTGCAGCAACGATTACCTCGGTCTCGCCAATCACCCGCAGCTTAGTGCCGCCTTGCAGCAGGGCGCGCAACAATGGGGCGTGGGATCAGGGGCGGCGCATCTGGTGAGTGGGCATTTTGAGGCGCACCATCAACTCGAACAGCAGCTCGCCGCCTTTGTCGGCAAGCCTGCCGCGCTGCTGTTTTCCACCGGTTATATGGCCAACCTCGGCGTGGTGCAGGCGCTGGTCGGCAAGGGCGATACGGTGTTCGCCGACAAGCTTAACCACGCTTCGCTGAATGACGCGATGCTGTTGTCGCGCGCGGAGATGAAGCGTTTCCGGCACGGCGATATGGTGCAATTGGCGAACTATCTGGAGCAGGTTAAGAGCGGGCGCAAACTCGTTATTACCGACGCGGTGTTCAGCATGGATGGCGACATCGCGCCGTTGCGGGAAATGCTGGCGCTGTGCGAGCGGCACGATGCCTGGCTGTATGTGGACGACGCGCACGGCTTCGGCGTGCTGGGCGAACAGGGGCGCGGCTCACTGGCGCATTTCGGCATCGCCTCGCCGCGCATTATTTACATGGCGACCTTGGGCAAAGCTGCCGGAGTCTCCGGCGCGTTCGTGGCGGCGGAGCAGGTGGTGGTCGATACGCTGGTGAACCATGCGCACAGCTACGTTTACACCACCGCCACGCCGCCCGCCTTGTCGGTGGCGCTGTCGCAGAGTTTGCAATTGATCGAACAGGGCGATGCGCTACGGTCGCATCTGCAAAAACTCATCGCCCAATTGCGCGCTGGGTTGGCCGATCTGCTCTGGCAACTCATGCCCTCGGAGACCGCCATCCAGCCGCTGCTGATCGGCGATAACCATCATGCGCTGAAGTTGAGCGAGGGGCTGCGCGAACGCGGTATCTGGGTGGCGGCGATCCGTCCGCCCACCGTGCCGCAGGGCACGGCGCGGCTGCGCATCACTTTGTCGGCGGCGCACAGCGCGGAAGATGTGGATCAACTCATCGGGGCGCTGCATGAGCTTGCATGTTGAAATCTTAGGCAGCGGCGCGCCGCTGGTGCTGTTGCACGGCTGGGGCATGCACGGCGGCGTGTGGACAGATGTGGCGCAGCAACTGGCGAAAGAGTTTTGCGTGCATGTGGTCGATTTGCCGGGCAATGGGGCGAGTGATGCCTTAGCTGAAACTAATTTGGCTACATTGGTGCAAGCGTTATCCGCACAGTTTCCTGAACCCATCACCCTCTGCGGCTGGTCTCTCGGCGGGCAGGTCGCTTTGCAGTGGGCGTCGCGCGAACCTGATAAAGTGCGGCGCCTGATTCTGGTGGCGAGCACGCCGTGTTTTGCCGAACGCGAGGATTGGATGTTCGGGATGGAAAGCGCCGTGCTGGCAAAATTTTCCGCCGAGCTGGAAGCGAACCACGCGGCCACATTGCGCCGCTTCATCGCGCTGCAATTGCGCGGCAGCGAAAAAGAGCGAGAGTTGTTGGCGGTGATGCGCGAGCGGCTGTTCAGTCGCGGCGAGCCGGATATGACGGCATTGCGTGCTGGATTAAATATCCTGCGCGATGCCGACCAGCGCGAGGAGTTGGCGGGCATCAAACAGCCGACACTGGTTATCGCGGGCGAACGCGACAAACTTACGCCGCCAGAGGCATCGCGCTACATGGCGCAGACTATAGCGACGGCGCGTCTGGTCGAAGTGGCGGGCGCGGCGCATGCGCCGTTCTTGTCGCATCCTGAAATTTTTATCGAACACGTAAAGAGCTTCCTGCATGAATGAATTTGAAATAGACAAGAAGCAAGTGCGCCGTGCGTTCAGCCGTGCCGCGCAGGATTACGATGCCGCCGCGGTGTTGCAGCGCGAGGTGTGCACGCGCATGCTGGATAAGCTGGATTGCATCAAGTTGCAGCCCGCGCGCGTGCTGGATATCGGCAGCGGCACGGGCTGGGGTACGCGCCAGTTGGGCGAGCGTTATCCCAAGGCGGACATTACCGCGCTCGACATCGCCATCGGCATGTTGCAACATGCGCGCGGCACGTCTGGCTGGTGGAAAAAATTGTTTGCCGGCAAGCGTGAAAGTTTCGTGTGCGCCGATGTCGAGGCATTGCCTGTCGCATCAAATAGCGTGGATATGATCTGGTCCAATGTCGCGTTGCAGTGGTGCAACGACTTGCCCGCCACCTTTGTCGAGTTGCAGCGCGTGCTCAAGGTGGAGGGGCTGCTGATGTTTTCCAGCTTCGGGGTGGAGACGCTCAAAGAGTTGCGCATCGCGTTCGCCGATGTGGACGGTTACAGCCACGTCAACCGTTTCGCCGATATGCACGACATCGGTGATATGCTGGTCGCAGCCGGGTTTGCCGATCCGGTGATGGAGATGGAAAAAATCACGCTGACTTACAGCGATGTGCGCGCGGTGATGCAGGATTTAAAAAGCATCGGTGCGAACAATGCCACCGCGGGGCGCGCGTCGGGCATGATGGGTAAAGCCGCATGGCAGCGCGTCGAGCAAAATTACGAGAAGCTGCGCCGCGACGGTAAATTGCCCGCGACATTCGAGATTATTTACGGTCACGCGTGGAAGCCCGCACCGAAGGTGGCGCAGGACGGACGGGCGATTATTAAGACGGACTTCAAACTATGAGCTATTTCGTCACCGGTACCGACACCGGAGTCGGCAAAACCCTGGTGAGTTGCGCGCTGTTGCATGCCTTGGCTGCACAGAATAAGCGCGTGGTGGGCTTCAAGCCGGTGGCGGCGGGTTGCGACGAGAACGACCACAACGAAGATGCGCTGCAACTGCGCGCGGCCAGCAATGTGCTGGTGAGCTACGGGCAGGTCAATCCTTACTGTTTTGTGCATCCCGTTGCGCCCCATATCGCGGCGCGCAATTCCGGCGTGCGCATCGAGCTGTCGCGCATTCTGACGACTTACCGCGAGTTGGCGGGGCAAGCCGACGAGGTGGTGGTGGAGGGCGCGGGCGGATTTCTGGTGCCGCTGAACGAAAAGAAGGATAGCGCCGATCTGGCTGTCGAACTGGGCTTGCCCGTCATCGTGGTGGTGGGCATGCGTCTGGGCTGTCTTAACCACGCCTTGCTGACCATGCGGGTGCTTGCCGATTACGAATTAGAATGCGCGGGCTGGGTGGCGAATGTGCAGGACGAGAATATGCCTGCCTTGCAGCAGAATATTGAAGCCCTGTGCGAGCGCATTGCCGCCCCCTTGTTGGGCGTGATCCCGTATCAGGCCCAGCCGGATACCAAGGTGGCGGCAACACATTTACAACTTTCATTGCTGGATAAACAAGAGACTCATGACTGAATTCAGCATCATCGCAGTGCTATTGGTTGGGCTGCTGGGCGGTGTGCATTGCCTCGGTATGTGCGGCAGCATCGTCGGCATTTTCACCGCGCAAGTTCCCAAGGATCAGGCGCGCTGGCCGTTTCATCTGGCCTACAGCGGCGGGCGCATCGCCAGTTATGCCGTGGCGGGCGCGTTGGTCGGCGCGATCGGTCAAACCGGGTTGCTGATGCGCGATGCCGTGCCGGTGCAGCACCTGCTGTTTGCGCTGTCGAGTTTGATGCTCATCGCGCTCGGGCTGTATCTCGCCGGGGTGTGGGGCGCGGTGCGGCGGTTGGAGCAAGTGGGCGGCGGTTTGTGGAAGCGTTTGCAGCCCTATACCGCGCGGTTGCTGCCGGTGAATACCGTGCCGCGCGCGCTGGGGCTGGGCGCGCTGTGGGGCTGGTTGCCCTGTGGGCTGGTGTATAGCGTGCTGCTCACCGCATTGGCCAGCGGCAACGCGGCGCAGGGCGCGCTCATCATGCTGGCGTTCGGGTTGGGCACCTTGCCGAACCTGCTGGCGATCGGTTTATTCTGGGAAAAAGTAAAAGGCTGGGTGCAGTCGCCGCGCGTGCGGTTGTTGGCTGGCGGGCTGGTGGCGGGCTTCGGTGTGTACGGCTTGCTCAAGGTTGCTTATACATTTGCGCTGCACGGATGGGCGGGGGCGTGTCATGTGGCTGCGTAATCTGGTTTGTTGCCTAGCTGTTCTTGCGCTTGCGGGTTGTGGCGAGGCCAAGTTGCCGTCTCCGTTCAAAGCCAGTGATGTCAGCGCGAAGTACGCACAGGCCGATTTTCATTTGTACGATGCAAGCGGTGCGCCGCGCAGTCTGAAAGATTATCGCGGCAAAGTGGTGGCGATGTTTTTTGGCTATACACATTGCCCCGATGTATGCCCGACTACGCTGGCCGATATGGCTCAGGTGATGCGGTTGCTGGGCAAGGATGCCGACAGGATGCAGGTGCTGTTTGTTACGCTCGATCCCGAGCGCGATACGCGCGAAATGCTGGGGAAATACGTTCCCGCATTTAACCCCGCTTTCATGGGGTTGTCGGGCGACACGACTGCTACCGCGCAAGCCGCCAAAGCTTTCGGCGTGACGTATGAAAAACAAGCCGGCAAAAATGGCGGTTATACTTTGGATCATTCGGCGGGGACGTATCTGATCGCGCCGGATGGCAAGTTTGTCTTGCTCGCTCCCTATCAGCAAAACACCGATTTTCTGGTGCAGGACATCAAGCTGTTGCTGGCGATGAGCCGGTGAAAGGAATGGTATGAGTAAAGCGCCTTCATTACTGGAAGAAATTCGCTTTCAAATTGATGCGGATAATCTGCCGATCCGTGCGGAGCAGATTCGTGCGCGTTTGCGCCTTTTTCCTGTGATGGTGGGTGCCCAGGCGTTGGTCGAGCCGTTGCTGGTCGGGGTGTTGTGGAATCATGCGGCTCACCAATGGTTGATGACGTGGCTGCTGGTATTGCTGGCTGTGCATGCTGTCGAAATCGGGATATGGAAGCAGTACCGCTCTGCCGAGCTTACGATTGAGCGTTGTCGCGGATGGAGTCTCGCTTTCAATGTGCTGGCTGTCGCCGTGGGCGGGATGTGGGCTGTCGGTGTGGTGTCTTTCTTTCCCGCAGATCTGGCTTATCAGGCCTTAATTCTCTGTGTGATATTGGGGGTTTCAGCGGGCGCGGTAACGATGAACTCGGTTTATCCTCCGGCCTTGTATTTGTTCCTCTCCAGTATTTTGCTGCCCACTATTATGCGAGTTGCCAGCGAGGGTGATTCGTTGCATTGGATAGTCGCGGTCATGCTGATGATGTTTACCGGGGTTGTTATCAATTCCGGACGGGAGTTGGCGAAAACCTTTTTTCTGTCGTTAAGTCAGCGCTACGAAAATCTTTCGCTGGTAGCGCAACTTACCAAAGAAAAATCCCGCGCCGAAACGGCCAGCCGCGAAAAATCCCGTTTTCTGGCTACGGCCAGCCACGACTTGCGCCAGCCCTTGCAGGCGCTGATGCTGTTCAGTGATGCCATGCAGGATGCGGCGCAGGAAAAAACAACCAAGCATCTGGCGGTGCAGATCGGCAAGTCGGTGAGTGCCTTGGTGGAAATGTTCGACGAGCTGCTGGATGTGTCACGGCTGGAGGCCGGAGTTGTCGCGGTGCGCTGGCAGAACTTTGAATTGCAGCCTTTGCTGGACCGTTTGTATGTAGATTTTGCGCCGCTGGCACAAAGCAAAGGTCTGCTGCTGCAATTGCCGGTCTGTATGTGCGGTTCCGATGCGCGGCGGGATGTCTGTAATTTGGTGGTGTATAGCGATCCGTTTCTGCTGGAACGCATGCTGCGCAATCTGGTTTCCAATGCGATCCGTTATACCGAGAGCGGCAGTGTCGTGGTGCGTTGCAGCTGCGATCCGGCGCAGGTCAGGCTGGAGGTGGCGGATACCGGTGTGGGAATTGAGGCGGATGCCCTGCCGCATATTTTTGAAGAATATTATCAGGCCGATAACCAGCACCGCGACCGCCGCAAAGGACTGGGATTGGGGCTGGCAATCGTGCGCCGAGTGGAAAATCTGCTGGGTTACAAAATCGAAGTCAAATCGCAGGCAGGTCAGGGATCGGTATTCACTTTTGCCGTGCAGAAAGGAAAGGCGGAGCAGCAGTTGGCACAACCATTTGTCGCCAGCTACTCCCGTTACGATTTGAGCGGCGTGGCGGTTGCACTGGTGGAGGATGATCCCGATATCCGGCTGATGATTGCGGAAATGATGGAGGGCTGGGGTTGCCGCGTATTTGCGGGCGAATATGCCGAAGACGCGATCCGCGCCATGAATGCGGAGGGCATCCGACCCGAGCTGCTGGTGTGCGACTATCGTTTACCGTACGGGGTCACCGCCGTACATGTGATTAAACATATGCGCGAATTGTGGGGAAATAACCTGCCCGCGCTGGTGTTGACGGGGGATACCGCACCCGAGGCATTGCAGGATATTCATGCCAGCGGGGCGCTGTTGCTGCATAAACCGATTGCCGCAGCGCGTTTGCGCGCCATGATGTATTTCTCGTTGCACGGGGAAACGTGAGGGCGCTTCTAAAAACCCAGATTTCGCCCAAATGCAAGGCGCGGAAAAAATTTGCGAGCATCTGCTGCGCAGATTGCCTGCTTACCCCACTTCGCAGCGCGGCATATGGATGATATGTAAGCAAGAAATTTTTTTCCGCAACGCAGCATAACCAGCCACTTGCCCGCTTGCGGGCTTAGTGGAATGGCTAGTAGTCTCATCAGTTGGGATGCAATATGGATTTTTAGAAGTGCCCTTGAGCGGGCGGGCGGTGATGGTATGATTGCGGGTCAGAGCAAGGGGGCGACATGAAAATAAAAGTTTTGATGGTTGATGACCACGCGTTATTTCGTGATGGAATGCACTACGTATTGCAGCAGCTTGCCGATGAGGTTGAGGTAATCGATTCCGGCAATTTTTTGGACGGCATGAAGCAGGCGGCCAACAATCCCGATCTTGATTTGGCTCTGTTGGATTTGCACATGCCCGGTAGCGAAGGCGTGAAATCCATTCTGGCATTTCATGAAAGTAACCCCAGCATCCCGCTGGTGGTGGTATCCGGCTCAGATCAGCGCGAAGACATCGAGAAGGTGATGGAATATGGCGCGATGGGCTTCATTTCCAAGATGTCGTCCAGCAAAATCATGCTGTCCGCTTTGCGCATGGTGATGGACGGCGGCGTCTACCTGCCGCCGCAATTGTTGCAGCAGGCAATGGTGAGCATGGATCAGGGTTCTACCGACAAACGCACCGACCGACCGAACAAAAACGGTCTTACCGCGCGCCAGATGCAAACGCTGCAACTGCTGGCCGAAGGTTTGTCGAACAAAGAAATTTCCCAGCGTATGAACTTGGCCGAGGGGACGGTCAAGATTCATACGGCGGCGGTATACCAGGCCCTGCGTGTAAGCTCGCGGCTCGACGCGGTGAGCACCGCCAGGCGTTTGGGTTTTCTCCCTCCAATAGAATCGGAAGCAGATGGCTCAGTCTCCAAGTAATTCGTTTCCCCCGCTGACCGAAAAACTGCTTGCTCTGTTGCGCGAATCGCGCTGGCTTCTGCTGGCGGCGGCAGCGCTCTATTTCATCCTTGTCCTGAACGGTTACGACCGCGCCGACGCGTCCTGGTCGCACAGCGCCGACAGCGCGGTGATCCACAATCCGGGCGGTCTGCTCGGTGCGTGGTTGTCCGACATCATCCTGTATATCTTCGGCTTCTCCGCATGGTGGTGGGTGGTGCTGATGCTGCTGCGCGTGCGCGCCAAATTCCGCAGCGTCCGCGCCGACAGCCTGTTCGGCGAGCGCGCGTTGTGGATGGTGTGGACGGGATTTTTCATTCTGTTGTTTTCCAGCAGCGCGCTGGAAGCATTGCGGCTGTACACATGGAAAGTGGCTTTGCCGCTGGCACCCGGCGGTATGTTCGGTACGGTGCTGGGCGGTGCGCTGGCGCACCTGATCGGCTATACCGGCGCGACGCTGTTTCTGCTGGCCTTGATGGCGGCGAGCTTTAGCCTGTTCTCGGGGATGTCGTGGCTGCGCCTCATCGACAGTTTGGGCGCCGGGCTGGAAATCAGTTACCTGTGGGCGCGCAACGCTTGGCAAACGCGGCAGGATAAACGCATCGGCGAGCAGGCCGTCACCGCGCGCCATGTGGTGGTGGAAGAAGAAAAGAAGCGCGTCGAAGAGCACGAGCCTATCCGAATCGAGATGCCGGTGGTAGAAGTGCAGCAGTCGCCGCGAGTGGAAAAAGAAAAACAGGTGGCGCTGTTCTCCAACTTGCCGGACTCGGCGTTGCCGCCGTTGCATTTGCTTGATCAGCCTACGCAGCAGGTCGAGGTGGTTTCTGCCGATACGCTGGAATTCACTTCGCGCCTGATCGAGCGCAAGCTCAACGATTTCGGCGTGGAAGTCAAAGTGGTTGCCGCTTATCCCGGTCCGGTCATTACCCGTTATGAAGTCGAACCCGCCGTCGGCGTGAAGGGCAGCCAGATCGTCAATCTGGTGAAAGACTTGGCGCGCGCGCTGTCGGTGGTGAGCATTCGCGTGGTCGAGACCATCCCCGGCAAGAGCTATATGGCGCTGGAGTTGCCCAATCCGAAACGGCAGATGGTGCAGCTCTCCGAAATTCTCGGTTCGCAGGTGTATGCCGACATGAGCTCGGTGCTGACGATGGCGATGGGCAAGGATATTTCCGGCAAGCCCATCGTGGCCGATTTGGCCAAGATGCCGCACGTGCTGGTGGCGGGTACCACCGGTTCGGGAAAATCGGTGGGCATCAACGCGATGATTCTGAGCATCCTCTACAAAGCCACGCCGCAGGAAGTGCGCATGCTGCTGATCGACCCCAAGATGCTGGAGCTGTCGGTGTACGAAGGTATCCCGCACCTGCTCGCGCCCGTGGTCACCGACATGCGCCAAGCCGCCTCCGGCTTGAACTGGTGCGTGCAGGAAATGGACAAGCGCTACAAGCTGATGTCCGCGCTCGGCGTGCGCAACATGGCCGGTTACAACCAGAAAGTGCGTGACGCGATCAAGGCGGGCAAGCCGCTGACTAACCCGTTCACGCTCACCCCGGAAAATCCCGAGGCGCTGGAAGAGCTGCCGTTCATCGTGGTGTTCATCGACGAGCTGGCCGACCTGATGATGGTGGTGGGCAAGAAGGTGGAAGAGTTGATTGCGCGTCTGGCGCAGAAGGCGCGCGCTTCCGGTATCCACTTGGTGCTGGCGACCCAGCGCCCTTCCGTTGACGTGATTACCGGCCTTATCAAGGCCAACGTGCCGACGCGCATGTCGTTCCAGGTGTCGAGCAAAATCGACTCGCGTACGATTCTGGACCAGATGGGCGCGGAAGCTTTGCTGGGACAGGGCGACATGCTCTATCTGCCGCCGGGCACGGGCTACCCGCAGCGCATCCACGGCGCCTTCGTGTCCGATCAGGAAGTGCACCGCGTCATCGAACACCTCAAGGCGCAAGGCGAAGCCAACTACATCGAAGGCGTGCTGACCTCGATGGAAGAACAGGGCGACGGCGGCGAACTGGACGGCGGCGCGGATGCCGAAGCCGACCCGCTGTATGATCAAGCCGTGGCCGTGGTGCTCAAATCGCGCCGTGCCTCTATTTCCTTCGTGCAACGCGACCTGCGCATCGGCTACAACCGTGCCGCACGGTTGATTGAACAGATGGAAAAAGCGGGCATCGTTACGCCGATGCAGAGCAACGGCAATCGCGAAGTGTTGGCACCTAACCGGGCGGAATAACCAATCCCACCACACTTCAGGGCGGGAGCCGCGCTGCTCCTCCCCTGAGAAGGGGAGGCTGGGAGGGGTTAGAACCGCAGAACAAATCTCAGGAATATAAAATGCAGAAGCTCTTAGCCCTATTGTTTTTTGCTGTGCCAATCTCTGTCCACGCCGCCGCAACCGACAAGCTAAAAACTTTTGTTTCCGCCACACACTCCGCGCAAGCGAGCTTCACTCAGGAAGTGCAGGACAAAAACGGCAAGCGCATGCAGAGCGCATCGGGTGTCATGCAGTTCGTGCGTCCCGGCAAATTCCGCTGGGAATATCGCAAGCCCTACGAACAACTGATCGTCGGCGACGGCAAAAAATTCTGGTTGTATGACATCGACCTGAATCAGGTGACCGTGAAAAATTTGGATGCCGCGCTGGGCAGCAGCCCCGCCGCGCTGTTGTCCGGCAATAACGAAATTGAGCGCGGCTTTGCGCTGAAAGACATCGCCGAACGCGATGGGCTGGAATGGCTGCAAGCCACGCCGAAATCGCCGGAAACCAATTTTGAAAAAATTCTCATGGCTTTCAATGCCAAATCCGACTTGGTGGTGATGGAGTTGTACGACACCTTTGGTCATCGCACCGTGCTGCGTTTCTCCGAATTGAAAAACAATCCGTCGCTGTCGCCACAACTGTTTAAGTTTACGCCGCCCAAGGGGGCGGATGTGCTGGGCGAATAATGAGCGATCTGTTTGCTCCCAACCAACCCGCCGCCCCACTCGCCGAGCGCCTGCGCCCCAAGCATATCGACGAGGTGATCGGCCAGTCGCATTTGCTGGGCGAGGGCAAGCCGCTGCGCCTCGCGTTTCAGTCCGGCAAGCTGCACTCGATGATTCTGTGGGGGCCGCCGGGGGTGGGGAAGACCACGCTGGCGCGGTTGATGGCATCGGCTTTCGATGCCGAGTTTGTGCCGCTGTCGGCGGTGTTGTCCGGCGTGAAGGATATCCGTGAGGCCATCGCACAGGCCGAGCAGACCTTGCAGCAGAGCGGTCGCCACACTATTTTGTTCGTGGACGAAGTGCACCGTTTCAACAAGTCGCAGCAGGATGCGTTTCTGCCCTTCGTCGAGCAGGGCTTGGTTACCTTTATCGGCGCGACCACAGAGAATCCCTCGTTTGAACTGAACAACGCGCTGTTGTCGCGCGCGCAGGTGTATGTGCTGCAATCGCTGTCGGAAGCCGAGATGGAGCAATTGTTCGAGCGCGCGCAACAGGAGGCCTTGCAGGGCATCGCCTTCGATGCGGCGGCGAAGGAGCGCGTAATCGGTTACGCCGATGGCGATGCGCGGCGCTTCCTCAATGTGCTGGAGCAGTTGCAGACGGCGGCGCAAGCGGCCAAGGTGAGCAAGATCGACCCCAAGTTTCTCGATGCTACGCTGGCGCAGAAGATGCGCCGCTTCGACAAAGGCGGCGAAGCGTTCTACGACCAGATTTCCGCGCTGCACAAATCGGTGCGCGGCTCTAACCCCGATGCCGCGCTGTACTGGTTCACCCGCATGCTCGACGGCGGCGCCGATCCGCGCTACCTGTCGCGGCGCATCGTGCGCATGGCGTGGGAAGACATCGGTTTGGCCGATCCGCGCGCCATCCAGTTATGCAACGATGCCGCCGCCACCTACGAACGCTTGGGTTCGCCCGAGGGGGAATTAGCACTGGCGCAAGCCGTGCTATATCTCGCCGTCGCGGCCAAGTCGAATGCGGGATACGTCGCGTATAATGCCGCCCGCGCCTTCGTGGCACAGGATAGTTCGCGCGAAGTGCCGCTGCACTTGCGTAACGCGCCGACCAAATTGATGAAGCAATTGGACTACGGCAAAGACTACCGTTACGCGCACAACGAAGACGGCGGCTATGCGGCGGGCGAAAACTATTTCCCGGACGGCATGCCGCAGGTGAGTTTTTACGAACCCGTCGCGCGCGGGCTGGAAGCGAAAATTGCGGAGAAGCTGGCGCATTTGCGCGAGCTGGATGAAGCAGCAAAAAACAAAAAAGGATAAGCGGTATGTTGGATATTCAGGCACTGAGAAACGAATTGGCTGCGACGGCAGCAAGCTTGGCAACTCGCGGTTACGCGCTGGACACTGCGAAGTTCGAGCAACTGGAAGCGGAGCGCAAGACGATTCAGTCGCGCACACAGGAGCTGCAAGCCAAGCGCAACGCCAGTTCCAAGCTGATCGGGCAAGCCAAGGCCAAGGGCGAAGACACCACGGCGATCATGGCCGAAGTGGGCGCGCTGGGCGAAGAGTTGAAACAGCTCGAAGCCAAGCTGCCGCTGTTGCTGCAAGAGATGGATGCGTTTCTCGCCGTGATTCCGAATACGCCGCACGCGACGGTGCCGGTGGGCAAGTCGGAAGCAGATAACCTCGAAGTGCGCAAAGTCGGTGAAGTGCCGAAGTTCACCTTCGAGGTGAAGGATCACGTCAGTATCGGCGAAGGTTTGAACGGGCTGGATTTTGAAACGGCGACCAAGATCGCCGGTGCGCGCTTCTCGCTGCTGAAAGGTCCGCTGGCGAGACTGCACCGCGCCTTGGCGCAGTTCATGCTGGATACGCATACCGAGAAGCACGGCTACACCGAGACCTATGTGCCTTACATGGTGAACGCGGAGTCGATGCGCGGCACCGGGCAATTGCCAAAGTTCGAGGAAGATTTGTTCAAAGTTCCGCGCGTGGTGGGCGAGGAGGGCGAGAAGAATTTCTACCTAATCCCCACCGCCGAAGTGCCCGTGACCAACATGGTGCGCGACGAGATTGTGGTGCTGGAAAAATTGCCGATGAAGTTTGTGGCGCACACGCCATGCTTCCGCAGCGAAGCGGGTTCGTATGGCCGCGACACGCGCGGCATGATCCGCCAGCACCAGTTCGACAAAGTGGAATTGGTGCAGATGGTGCATCCCGAAAAATCCTACGAGGCGCTGGAAGAGTTGCTCGGCCATGCCGAAACGATTCTGAAGCAACTCGGCCTGCCGTACCGCGTGGTGAAGTTGTGCACGGGCGACATGGGCTTCTCCGCTGCCACGACTTACGACATCGAAGTGTGGTTGCCCGCGCAGAACACTTACCGCGAAATTTCTTCCTGCTCTAACTTCGAGGCATTCCAGGCGCGCCGCATGCAGGCGCGTTTCCGCAATGCGCAAGGCAAGCCGGAGTTGCTGCACACATTGAATGGTTCCGGTCTGGCGGTGGGGCGCACGCTGGTGGCGGTGCTGGAGAACTACCAGCAAGCCGACGGCAGCGTGAAGGTGCCGGAAGTGCTGCGGCCTTACATGGGCGGCATGACTTCGATCAACGCGATTTGATCTGGATGGTGCGTGCTGCGTCGTGCAGCATTCGCCAGCAAGCTGGCTCCTACAGGTTGCCGGGGTTCGTAGGAGCGGCTTTAGCCGCGAATGGTTGGTAATTGGGCTCTGTGCGATGAGAGTCCGCCAACGGACAAGTGATTTTTCGGGACGTTTAGCGTAATGAAAATAATCCGGTCATTTTCTCTTGCCGTACTCCTCGCCAGCCTGAGCGGCTGTTCCTATGTCGCCACCGTTAAATCGCAGGTGGACTATCTGTTCAAGCAGGCGGTGGCACCCGAGCAGCGCACCAACAAACATATCCTAGGACGCGAGACTTTCTTTGTGTCCGGCAAAATCCAGCACACCAAAAAAATCAATCCCGACGCGCTTGCCGTCATCGCCGTTTCCGATAAATTCCGGCAATCCGAAGTCGTCGATGTGAGCCATCTGGCGCGGGCGGATTCGTACTACGCGCTGAATCTTCCCGCCGGAGATTACCGTTTGCTGGTGGTGAGCGATATGGATCGCAACGGTTACTACGACGAACGCGATGTGCTGGGTTACCGCGCGGTGTCGTTGCGGGAAGGGAGTGCACCTGACACTGTGCTGGACGACTACGACATTGATCTGGCCGCGAAAACCAAGCCGTCGAGCAACTCGTTTCATGTGAGCATCCCCAAGAGCTTGCAGGCGGAATCGCTGTTCCTGCCCAAGGGCGCGCTGCGCTCGCCGGACGATCCGATTTTCGCTCCGCCAATGACCTCGATGGGGCTGTACAAACCCGCCGCGTTTCTCGAAGCCGCGCCGGCATTGCTCTACGCCTTCGAAGAATTCAGCGCCTATAAAGTGCCGGTGGTTTTCGTGCACGGCATCGGCGGCGGCGTGCACGACTTTGACGATATCGTGGCCGCGCTCGACCGCTCGCGTTACCAGCCGTGGTTTTTTTATTACCCGTCGGGAATGGGGCTGAGCCAACTGGGCGCGATGCTCCACCAGATCGTGCTGTCGGGGAAAAATATTCCGCTGGACGGCATGCCGCTGGTGATCGTGGCGCACAGCATGGGCGGGCTGGTGGTGCGCGATGCGCTGAATATGTGCGGCGGCGGCAAAGACGAATGCCATGTGCCGCGCCTGATTACCATCGCCAGTCCGATGGGCGGCGACCCGAAAGCGCAGGATGCCGCGCGCGCGCCCGTGGTGTTGCCGTCCTGGCGCGACATGAATCCGGCGGGCGAATTTATCGCCGGACTGCATCGCAAGCCGCTGTCCGGGGAGACGAAATATCACCTGCTGTTCGCCTACGGCAACGATAAAAAGATCAAGCTGGGTTCCAACAGCGACGGGGTGATTCCCTTGTCCAGCCAGCTCGTTTCCGCCGCACAGAATGAGGCTGCGGCGCAATACGGCTTCAACGATACGCACGAAGGGATACTCAATAACCGAGATGCGATACAGAAAATAATCGGCATCATCGGCGAAGTACATGCTCCGCATCCCGATCGACGGGTACTCAAGAATCCGTAGGGTGGGCAGAGCGAATGGGTAACGGCGTAGCCGTTGGGCCCCCATCGGCCTCCCCCTTGCGGGGACAGAAAACGTGCCCACCCTACATAAGCGTTTCATCCCCCACTTTTGGTGTTTCGTCGCATTTAACTCATCGTTATTGCTCAGACCGTTTACAGTTCATCCCGTTGCAGAATGAAAGGAAACCGAATGAAAGTTTTACTAATGACCGCCTCGTTGTTGCTGGCTGTTTCAGCGCAGGCTGGCGAACTCAAGCTGGAATTCCACGGTAAAGGTTTGCGGGGCAACCCGGTGCGGGTGGCGATTTATTCGGCGGATGCTCCGGAGCAATTTCCTTCCGATGAAAAGTTTTACCGCAATGCGGTGGGTGAGGCGACGGGGGAGCGCGTGACCGTGACCATCACCGATTTGCCGCCCGGCAAATATGCGGTGGCGGCCTACGTCGATAGCAATAAAAACGGCAAGCAAGATAAAAACAGTTTGGGGATGCCGACCGAGATATTCGGTTTTTCCAACAACGCGCGCGGCACATTCGGCCCGCCGGCTTTTGCCAAAGCGGCGTTCGAACTCGGCGAGGAACCCCTCGCGCTTTCCATCCACCTGCACTGAGGCCAACCATGACCGACACCAGCCCACAGCCGCCGATCATGAAGCTGCGCAACATCAAGCGCCGCTTCATGCTGGGCGAGACGACCATCGACGCGCTCAACAGTATTTCGCTGGATATTCATGCGGGCGAATTCCTCGCGGTGTGGGGGCCGTCCGGCAGCGGCAAATCCACGTTGATGAATATCATCGGCCTGATCGACAGTCCGACCGAGGGCGAGGTGAGCTTCGACGGGCAGGATACGCATCTGCTGAACGATGATGAGCTGACCGATTTTCGCGGGCAGAAACTGGGCTTCGTGTTCCAGAATTTCAATCTCGTGCCGGTGCTCTCCGCGCTGGAAAACGTGATGCTGCCGCTGCAAATTCAGGGCGCGGCGGAACACGTGGCACGCGAACGCGCCGCCGCCGCACTGGTGGATGTGGGGCTGGAGAAATTCAAGAATTCTTTGCCGGACAAACTTTCCGGCGGCCAGCGCCAGCGTGTCGCCATCGCCCGCGCGCTGGTGGTGAACCCCAAGCTGGTCATCGCCGACGAGCCGACCGCCAACCTCGATTCGGAAAACAGCCGCATGGTGGTGGAGCTGATGCGCGAGATGAACCGCGCGCGCAAAGTGACCTTCGTGTTCACCACGCACGACCAGCGCCTGCTCGATCATGTGGACCGGAAAATATTATTGCGCGACGGCAATATCGTGAGCGACGAGGTGGTGACATGAAAAATTTATTCAAACTCGCCCTGCGCGGCCTGCTGCGCAACCGCCGCCGTTCGCTGGTGACGCTGCTCGCCATCGCGCTCGGGTTCGCCGCGATCTCGCTGTTCGCCGGATACACGCACAATATCTACGGCGGCCTCGCGCGCCAGTCCATCCACGGCGAAATGCTGGGGCATCTCACGCTGTACAAGAAGGGCATGCGCACGGAAGGCAAGCTTGATCCCGAGCGTTATTTGCTCACCGCGCAAGAGGTTGCCACCATCACCGCGCAACTCAAAGACGAGCCGCATGTCGTGCTGGTTGCGCCGCGATTGGGCTTGAGCGGGCTGGTCAGCAACGGACGCGCCAGTACCATTTTTATCGCGGAAGGGATAGAGCCGGATGCGGCGGTGAAATTGCGCCAAGGCGGGCTGACCGAGCAGGAGAAAAAGAGCGGCCTGTACGAAAACATGAAAATGCGCCTCGATCCCGCTCATCCCGAGGTGGTGAGTTTGAGCGCGGGGCTGGTCGAGATGTTGCACCTCACGGTCGGCGGGCAGGCGGTGGTGCTGGTGAATACGCTGAGCGGGCAAGCCAACGCGCTGGATGTGACGCTGGGCAAATCCTTCAACACCGGCAACGCGGCCAGCAACGACAAGTTTGCCTTCGTGTCGCTGGCGCTTGCGCGTTCGCTGCTGGATGCGGAAGGGCGCGCCAACCGTTTGACTATCCTGCTCGACGATGTGGAGCAGACTGCCGCGATGCGTACCCGCTTGGGCGAAAAGCTGCGCGCCGCCGGATTCGACATCGAGATTCAAACTTGGGAAGAGCTGTCCGATTTCTACACGCAGGTGCATGGCATGTTCGACATGATCTTCGGTTTCATTTTCAGCATCGTGCTCACCGTGGTGGTGATGAGCGTGACCAACTCGATGGGCATGACCGTGGTCGAGCGCACCCGCGAAATCGGCACGCTGCGCGCCATCGGCTTGAAGCGCGGCGGCGTGGTGCGCCTGTTCACGCTGGAGTCGATGCTGCTTACGCTGATCGGCTGCGCGACCGGGTTGGTCATTGCGCTGCTGGTGCGCTGGGGCGTCAACGCCGCAAACATCTCCTACATTCCACCCAACAGCGTGAGTCCTGTGCAGTTGCTGGTGGATATGGATATCGGCCGAACCCTGCTTACCTTTGTGATGATGGGCGTGGTGGGCACGCTGGCGGCGTATACCCCGGCGAGACGCGCGGCGCAGAAAGATATTATTGATGCGCTGGGTCACGTGTAAATTACTCACTATTCCTTCCCCCTTGCAGGGGGAAGGTTAAGATGGGGGTAGAGTCGTGGAACTCCAGCACTTCTACCCCCTCCCTAGCCCTCCCCCTGCAAGAGGGAGGGGATGTCGTTAGGACTAAAGGAATTTCAATGAAGCCATACTCGAAAATTTTGTTTGCTGTCTTGTTGTTCGGTACAAGCTTCTCCGCCCACTCCGTCCCCGATGCCCAAAGCATTCTGAAAAGTTCCGACCAGGCGCGCGGCGGCGGGCTGCTCGGTATCGTGTGGGAAATCAAACTGCTTTCGCGCGACGGCGAAAAAGTGGATGAGCCGCAGCGCATTCTGGTCAAGGCGGTGGATGATTCCAGCGTGGCCGAAACGCAGGAGCCGGTGCGCTTCAAAGGTTCGAAGATTTTGCAGGTCGAGCACAATATGTGGCTCACCCGCCCCGGCTTGTCCAAGCCCGTGCCCATCTCCCCGCGCCAGCGCATGAGCGGGCAGGCTTCCAACGGCGACATCGCCGCGACCAACTATGCGGGCGATTACGACGCGCAGATGAAGGGCGACGAAACCTTGGACGGCGAAGCCTGCTACGTGCTCGACCTCACCGCCAAACATAAACGCACCACCTACGACAAAATCCGCTACTGGGTGTCGGTCAAGCGGCTGGTCGGCGTGAAGGCGGAGTTCTATTCGGTCAGCGGCAAACTGTTGAAGACCGCGCGCTTCGACTACAACAACACCATCGAAAACGAAGGAAAACGCATTCCCTTCATCAGCAAGATGACTATCCGCGATGCGCTGATTGATGCGGAGACCACGATGGAATTCGGCACGGTGAAAGTGAAAAAGATTCCGGTGTCGGAGTTTGATTTGGGGCAGTTGCAGTGAAAAACAAATCCCCCCTCCGCCCCCCTTTTACAAAGTGGGGAACTGGCACGCTGAATACACGAGCGGAAGAAATTAGTCCTGCGGCACGGCTCCCCACTTTCTTAAAGGGGGGCTGGGGGGAATTTTTGTTTTTCACTGCACTTATTTCATTCACCTCAGCATCAGTCCATGCCGAAGACTCCAACTGGCGCACCTCTTGGGACGGCACGCTTTACGGCTACGCCAGCAGCACCTCCCTACGCGGCGACAGCATCCTCAATCCGAACAATCAAGTTGCCGCCTTACCCCAGCGCAGCGATGTCGCCGACCTGCGCCTCAACTTCAAAGCCGAAAACGAATCGGTGCGCCTCACCGCGCGCCCTATCGCCACGGTGCGCGACAAGCGCAACGCGTTCGGCTCGCAACAAAGCAACGAAAGTTATTTCAGTCAGTGGCAAGTGCGTGTGCGTGCCGCCGAAAGCTGGAATGTGGCGGCGGGGCGCGAGGTGATGAACTGGGGAGCGGCACAGTTCCGCTCGCCATCCAGCCCGTTCTATTTCGACAACGGGCGCAGCGATCCGATGCGCGAACTCACCGGCATGGATGTGGTGAAACTTTCCTGGACGCCGGACATGCGCAGCAGCGTCAATCTGGCGCGCATCGTCAGTTCCGGTTACGGCGCGGCCACGCCCGATGTGTGGCGCAACAGTTGGCTGGCGAAATACGACCAGCGCGGCAACGATTGGGCGGTCGGCGTGGTGGCGGTGAAAGCCCCAGACCTGCCGGAATTTTACGGCGCGCACGCGCAAGCGACCTTGAGCGACGAGCTGATGCTGTACGGCGAAATCGGTTCGTCCGCGCAGCCCCGTGCCCTGCAATCCCCGGCAGACTTGAATCAGCCGTATTCCGTACAAACGCCGTCAGCGCGCGGCACGGCAGCACTGGCAGGTGCCTCCTATACCTTTGAAGACGGCAAATCGCTCGCCGCCGAATATCTGCACGATGACCACGGCTACACGGCAGACGAAGAGAGCGCCTACTTTCAGCGCGCCACCGTCATGCCCGGCATGGCGCTGGGGCTGGCGCCGCGCCTGCTGGGGCGCGACTACCTGCATTTGGTATGGCAGAGCAACATGATGGCAAGCGGAGGCTACTGGCGGTTGATGTACACGCGCACCCTGACCGACGCGGGCAGCGAAATCGGCGCATACGGCGAAACCGTGTTGGCTGGACAGGTGAGCGCGTACTGGTTGACGTTGCTGCCTGTCGGCAACGCGCGGCAGGAGTTCTCGGCGTTGTTTCAATACACCGCTACGCTGGGGGTGAAGGTTGCTTTGTAGTGACTGTCTGCTAATTTTTCGATGAAAAAGATACTCGCCTATTTGATTTCCACGTTTTTGTTTAATACGGCCATTGCTGGCGTGTTGACGCTACTTATGCCGGGCGTGCCGTTCCGGCAAGAAATGATCTATTCGCAATGTATAGGAATATCGGTACTGGTTATCAACGGGAGCGTTGTTTATCTCGTGGCAAATGCAATGAAGCGCTGGATGGCGTTGTGTGTTTCTTTGCCGGCAAGTGTTGCGATTGGCATGACGCTGGCTTTCGCGATTAGCGGAGTGGGAAGTTGGCGTATCGAGTATGTGTTGCCAACGATGGTGCTCGGGGTTTTTTTCGGTCTCATCGGAAGCATTGTATTTTTGCTTTCCGAACGGATTCATGCAGAGATTAAGCATAGTCAGCTATTGAAAAGCGAAAGCGAGAAGCGCGAGATCGAGGCGCATTTGAAAATGTTGCAAGCGCAGATCGAGCCGCATTTTTTGTTCAACACGCTGGCGAATGTGGGGAGTTTAATCGACAGCGATCCGGCGCTGGCGAAGCAATTGCTGGAGCGGCTGAACGATTGGTTGCGCGTGGCCTTGGCGCGGGCGCGCAGCGATCACACGACCTTGGGCGACGAGCTGGATATGCTGGAAAATTATTTGCAGATTTTGAAGATTCGTTTCGGCGAGCGGCTGAGCTGGAATATCGACGTGCCGGAAGCGGATCGTCTGCGCGCCTTCCCGCCGATGCTGTTGCAGCCGCTGGTGGAGAACGCCGTGCGCCACGGCATCGAGCCCAAGATCGGCGGCGGCGTGATTGAGATTCGCGCGGATAGTAGCGGCTCTGCGTTGCGCATCGAGGTGAGCGATAGCGGGGTGGGGTTGATCGGGGATGAGGGGGGCGGCGCGGGATTGGCGAATGTGCGCGAGCGGTTGGCGACGTTGTTCGGTCATCAGGGCAGGTTGGTGTTGGAGAATAAAACGGGCGGCGGGGTGTGCGCTTTGTTGGAGTTGCCGAAATGAAAGCCATCATCGCCGATGACGAGCTGCATCTCGCGGAAGATCTGCGGCGCAGGTTGCAGCGTTTGTGGCCGGAGTTGCAGATTGTCGCCGTACTGCATGACGGCATTGCTGCCGCCGAAGCATTGACTGCGCTCAAACCGGACATCGCTTTTCTCGACATTCGCATGCCGGGGCAGAGCGGGCTGGATGCGGCGCGCGCGGCGGGGAGCGATTGTCGCCTAGTGTTCGTTACCGCGTTCGACGACCATGCGGTGCAGGCGTTCGAGCAGGCGGCGGTAGATTATTTGCTCAAACCGGTTTCGGATGAACGCTTGGCGCGCTGCGTCGAGCGGCTGAAGCAACATAGCGCGGCCGCGCCGGATGCGCTGTTGCTGCGCTTGCAACAACTGCTGGCGACACCCGCCAAACCCGAGCCGCTACGCTGGCTGCGCGCACAGGTGGGGCAGACGGTGCGCATGGTGGCAGTGGATGAGGTGTGCTATTTCCAGTCCGCCGACAAATACACCACGGTGCTGACGCGCGATGCCGAATTGTTGCTGCGCACGCCGCTCAAAGAATTGCTCGCGCAACTCGACCCGGAGCAGTTTTGGCAGGTGCATCGCGGTACGGTGGTGAACGTGAAGCAGATTGTCTCCGCGCATCACGAGATGTTGGGCAAGGTGTCGCTCACGTTGCGCGACAGGGCGGAGAAGGTCGCGGTGTCACGCAGCTATGCGCAGCTGTTCAGGCAGATGTAACGGGCTGTGAAGTTAGTGGGCGGTAGGGTGGGCACGTTTTTTGTGCCCGACGCTGTCGGGTGAATGTGTGTCCGCGTGGGCACATGAAACGTGCCCACCCTACGGTGTGGTTTTTTTCGGGCTGGTCAGCATAAAACCAAGATAGGGGGCGAAGGGCAGGCGCTGCATGTCTTCCATCGCCAAGCGGTTGAGCATGTCGTGGTACAGCCGCACGGTTTCGACCAAGATTACCGCCTCGCCGCCGCGAGCCTGACCGTGTTTGGTTTGCTCGTAATAGGCGGGGCGGGATAGTAGCGGCATGACCTTTTTGACGTCCGTCCACACATCCGGATTCAGGCCGGATTTCACCGCGAGTATGCGCGCGTCTTCCAAATGCCCCATGCCCTGATTGTAGGCAGCCATCGCCATCCAGATGCGCTCCTTGTCGCTGATGCGCGCGGGCAGCGAGTCTTTTAGCAGTTGCAGATATTTTGCGCCGGCGAGAATGCTGGCGCGTGCATCCAGCCTGTCTTCAACTTCCATGCGCTCGGCGGTATCTTCGGTCAGCATCATCATGCCGCGCACATTGGTGTATGAAGTCGCGAGCGGATCCCAGTGCGATTCCTGATAGGCGAGTGCTGCGATGAGTTGCCATTCGATGCCGGTTGCGCCGGCGGCTTCTTCAAAAAAAGGCTTGTAGCTTGGCAGGATGGTGCGCGTTTTTTCGACAAAGGCGACTGCATCCAAGGGTTCCAGCCGTTCATTGTGGCCGTAGTGGCGGTCGATCAGCAGCGGCAGCGTGCCGTCATTTTTGATGGCCTTGAAGAAATCCTGCACCGCGTCGAACAGCGCGCTATCGACATCGGTGGCAAATGCCCAAGCCAGATTGGAGGGCGAATTCAATTCAAACTCGTCGCCGAGTTGCGGGTAGAAATTGCGCGCCAGTGCGATTTGCTCTTCGTTCGCCACAGTACAGTCTAGTTCGTTTTCCGCCACTTCTTGTAGTAGCGACGAGACGGTCTGCTCGTGCCTCGATTCCCACTGTAGTCGGGGCGCGCGTTTGGCTATCTCTCGTAGCGCGTCTTCCTGCGCGGATTCGGCGACTACGGCCAGCTTGATGTTGGCCAAGTCCGCCAGACGTTTCGGTGCGCGGTCTTGGCAGATGATTTGCTCGTCTACCGTTTGGTAGGGGGCGCTGAAACGCAGGCCGAATTTTTCAGATTTGCGCAGTCCGGCGGCGGCCAGATGTACGCGGTGCGTGGTGAGCGCCTGTTCGATGCGGTCGAAATCCATCGGTATCGGTTTGATCTTGAGGTGCTGGCGCTGGGCGAACAGGGTGGCCAATTCCAGTTCAAAGGCCGCATCGACATCGAGGCCTGCGGGTGGCAGAGCCACGTATAGCTCGCCTTTGTGCCAGTCCGGCGCGGGTTCGCTGGCGCTAAACGTCATCCACAGCCAGATGCTAATGGCGATGAGCGAGGCAATTTTCCAGGCGAATAAGTTGCGCATGTAAACATTCTGCCCGATTTTTTCATCTTGCTGGTAAAATGCGCGCCGCTTCGGTTTAAGGGCGCTTCTAAAAATGCAGATTTCGCCCAAATGCAAGGCGCGAAAAAAATTTCGCAGTGCGCATATGAGATATATGTAAGCAAGAAATTTTTTTCGCAACGACGCAGTTGGGATGAAATATGAATTTTTAGAAGTGCCCTTTAGTTGGAAGCTTCGGAGAGGTGGCAGAGTGGTCGAATGTACCTGACTCGAAATCAGGCGTACGGTAACCCCGTACCGAGGGTTCGAATCCCTCCCTCTCCGCCAATCGTCTTTATGGTGATTGGAAAATGTAACGCTCTGCATGCCGCGCGAGTTTTAGCCAAGCGGCCTCCCAAATAATCAAAGCCGCCCATTCGGGCACATATCTCGCATCTCCCAGCTGATTGTGTAGGATTTATTACTGTCAGTTTTCGTCAGACATATTAGCGATCAAGTGTTTATACTGCGTGCGCCCAATTTTTCGATTCGGGCACGAACTAAGGATAATGTTATGCAGCACTCAGTCGGCGTTTCTTTGCGAAAACTTTTGGCGTTTCTATTTCTGAGCTTGTCGCTGGCCGCAGTGAATGCACACGCGTCTGAAGGCGGTGGTGGCGAAGGCGGTGGCGGTGCGTATACCAAACTTGAGCCTTTCACTGTGAATCTGGTTGGGCTCACCCAGGTAATTCAGTTGGTGGTCACACTCAAAATGGCCAAGCCTGAAGCGGGCGAGAAGGTGAAGCTGTTTATGCCGGCGGTTCGTCACAATATGATTCTTTTGCTAAGCAGCAAGTCGGCGGAGCAGGTCAGTTCGGCTGCAGGTAAGCAGCAACTGATGAAAGAAACCATCTCTGCCGTCAATCGTGCGATCGAGTCGAATGCCAAAGAAGGCGTGGCCGACGCGCTGTTCGAGTCCATCATTATCCAGTAACAAATTTTTATTCCGGCAGAGACTCTCTCTGCCGTTGTCGCGGTGGTAAAATTCGGGCTGACCTGCCACCGTGATTCATATGTCGTCTCCATCCTTCATTCATCTTCGTATTCATAGCGAATACTCCATCGCCGACGGTATCAACCGCATCGGCGAGGTGGTGACGGCGGCCAAACGCGATTCCATGCCCGCGCTGGCGCTGACCGATCTCTCCAACGTGTTCGGGCTGGTCAAGTTTTACAAAGAGGCGCGCGGGGCGGGGGTTAAGCCTATTGTCGGTTGCGATGTGTTCGTGACCAACGACGGCGACCGCGATCAGCCGTTCCGCGTGCTGCTGCTGTGCCAGTCCAATGCCGGGTATCTGCGCTTGTGCGAACTGTTGACGCAAGCCTATCTGGGCAACCAGAATCGTGGCCGTCCCGAGGTGCGCAAGGAGTGGTTCAAGCAGGGTACGGAGGGATTGCTCGCCTTGTCCGGCGCGCATCTGGGCGAGATTGGTGTGTCCCTGCTTAACGGCAACGCATCCAGCGCGCGGGTGTTGGCGCACGAGTGGGCGGGCATGTTCCCCGGACGGTTCTATATGGAAGTGCAGCGCACCGGCGCGGCGCGCGAGGAAGTGCATTTGCGCGAGACGGTGAAGCTGGCGGCGGAGTTGGCGCTGCCCGTGGTGGCGACGCACCCAGTGCAGTTCCTCACCATCGACGACTTCAAGGCGCACGAGGCGCGCGTGTGCATCGCCGAAGGCTATGTGCTGAACGACAAGCGTCGCGCGAAGGCATTTACCCCGCAGCAATATTTCAAGACGCAGGCCGAGATGGCGTTGCTGTTCGCCGACCTGCCCGAGGCGTTGCAGAACAGTGTGGAAATCGCCAAGCGCTGCAACATCACTTTAAGGTTGGGCAAAAACTACCTGCCCGATTTCCCCACGCCCAACGGCGAATCGCTGGAGCAGTTCCTGCGCGACGAATCGCAGCGCGGTCTGGAACAGCGCATGCTGCATCTGTACCACGACGAGAATGTGCGCGCGGCGAAGATGCCGGAATATCAGGCGCGTCTCGATTTCGAGGTCAACACCATCATCAACATGAAGTTCCCCGGCTACTTCCTCATCGTGGCCGACTTCATCCGCTGGGCAAAATCTTATCGTCACGAGCGCTTCCCCAACGGTGTGCCCGTGGGGCCGGGGCGCGGATCGGGTGCGGGCTCGCTGGTGGCGTATTCGCTGGGCATTACCGACCTCGACCCGTTGCGCTACGAGCTGCTGTTCGAGCGCTTCCTCAATCCCGAGCGCGTTTCCATGCCCGACTTCGACGTGGACTTCTGTCAGGACGGGCGCGAGCTGGTGATCCAGTACGTGCGCCGCCATTACGGCGAGGCTTGCGTATCGCAGATCGCCACCTTCGGTACGATGGCCTCCAAGGGCGTGATCCGCGACGTGGGGCGCGTGCTCGATTTCCCTTACGGCTTGTGTGACCGCTTGTCCAAGCTGGTGCCGCTCGACGGCGTAAAGCCGGTGTCGCTGGCCAAGGCGCGCGAGATGGAGCCGGAGTTCAACGCCATCATCGCCGCTGAGGAGGGCGTGGATGAGCTGATGGAATTGGGCATGCGCCTCGAAGACTTGACGCGCAACGTCGGCATGCACGCGGGCGGCGTGGTGATCGCCCCAGGCAAGCTCACCGACTTCTGCCCGCTGTATTGCGCCGAGGGCAGCGAGAGCACGGTGAGCCAGTACGACAAGGACGACGTGGAAGCGGTCGGTCTGGTGAAGTTCGACTTCTTGGGCTTGCGCACGTTGACGATTATCGACTGGGCGGTGCGCTACATCAAAGGTTCTGGAATAGAGGCGGATCAGGCGTTCAATATCGACATCATCCCGCTCGACGATAAGGCGACCTACGACAAGGTATTCAAAAACGCCAACACCACGGCGGTGTTCCAGTTCGAGTCGCGCGGCATGAAAGACACGCTGGTTAAAGCAAAGCCGGACTGCATCGACGATCTCATCGCGCTGAACGCGCTGTACCGTCCCGGCCCGATGGACTTCATCCCCGACTACATCAACCGCAAGCACGGCAAGGAAAAAGTGATCCTGCCGCATCCGCTGCTGGAGAAAGTGGTCGGCAGCACCTACGGCATTATGGTGTACCAAGAGCAGGTGATGCAGTCGGCGCAGGTGGTGGCGGGCTACAGTCTGGGCGGCGCGGATATGTTGCGTCGCGCGATGGGTAAAAAGAAGCCGGAGGAGATGGCCGAGCATCGCGGCATCTTCGTGACGGGCGCGGCCAAGAACAACATTGACGAGAAGAAGGCGAACGAAATCTTCGACACGATGGAAAAGTTCGCGGGCTACGGCTTCAACAAATCGCACGCCGCCGCTTATTCGGTGGTCGCCTACCAGACCGCCTACCTCAAATGCCATTACCCCGCCGCGTTCATGGCCTCGACCATGACCTCGGAAATGACCAATACCGACAAGGTCAGTTTCTTCTATCAGGATACGGTGCAGCAGGGCATCGCTATCCTGCCGCCGGATGTGAATTCATCCGGTTACCGTTTTGCCCCGGTAAACCCCAAGACCATCGCCTATGGCCTCGGCGCGATCAAGGGTACGGGCGAAAACGCGGTGGAAAATATTGTGGCGGCGCGCAAGGACGGGCCCTTCAAAGATCTGTTCGACTTCTGCCGCCGCGTGGACAAGCGCGTCGTCAACCGCCGCACCATCGAAGCGCTGATCCGGGGCGGCGCGTTCGACAGCATCAACGACCACCGCTACCAGATGCTCGCCTCGCTCGATGCCGCGCTGGGCAGCGCCGAGCAGCATGCGCGCTCGGCCAACCAGAACAGCCTGTTCGGCGACGGCGATGGTGGCGATATGCCGGTGACCATGGCCGACGTGCCGCGCTGGAAGTTGCGCGAGCAACTGGCGCAGGAAAAAGTCGCGCTGGGTTATTACCTGAGCGGGCATCCGTATCAGGAATTTGCGGCGGAGCTGTCGAGCTTCGTCAAACACAAACTGGCGGATATTACGCCCGACATCATTCCCGCACCGGCCGGCGGCGGATATGGCAACGGCGGCGGTGGCGGACGGCGCAACAACGCCAAGCCTCTGGTGCTGGCGGGCATGGTCAACGGCGTGCGGATCATCCAAACGCGGCGCGGCAAAATGGCGGTGCTGGTGCTGGACGATGGCACTGCCACGCTGGAAGTTGTCGTGTTCAACGAACTGTACGAAGCGAACCGCGCTTGGATACGCGACGACGAATTGCTGGTGGTGGACGGCAAAGCCGAACTGGATGCCTATTCCGGCGGCATGCGCGTCACGGCGGAAGAGCTGTACGACTTTGCCTCCGCCCGCGCCACCTTCGCCAAGCGGCTGGAACTTACCTGCAACATCAACGCCCCCGTGCGCATCCCGCAATTGGCGGAAATCCTCAAGCCTTGGTGCGGCGGGAAATGCCCGGTCATCATTAACTACACCAACCTGATCGCGAGTTCGTCTTTGCGTTTGGGCGAGGCATGGCAGGTTACCCTGCCGGATATGCTCATTAGCGACTTGCGCCAACTGTTGGGCGAGAAGAATGTGCGGGTTGTTTATAACGAGTGATTCGGGTATCACGAATAAGCGCGACTTCAACTTGTGGATTTTTTCGCTGTGGGGTAGATTGCGGCTATTGATGATTCGCCGAGACGTTATAAAGGCGAACAGCGTTGAGCGGGGAGAGTTAAAGAACATATGGTTTCGGGCGTCAATTTTTTAACTAAATTATCGGGAGTAGAAAATGTCTAAAATTGCCAAAGTGTTGTTGGTTTCCGTGGTTGCTCTGGGGCTCAGCGCCTGCGAGTCGAATCCGGTCAAGGAAGCGCCGAAAAAAGTAGCGGTGCCTGACTGCGTATTCCCGAATAGCCAGGATGCGGCGCCGGGTTGGATTTGTGATGAGCCGGTTGAAGGCGTGGCGGTGAGCGCGGTGGGTTCTGCGGCAAAGACTGAAGCCGGTATCGAATTCATGAAGCAAATGGCCGCCACTGCGGCGCGCGTGCAATTGGCCCAGCGTATGAAGGTGCAAGTGGCCAATATGGTTAAGCAATATGTTGAAACCACCGGCGCGGGTAAAGATGAGACTGTGGACCGGGTAAACACTTCCGTGACCAAACAGATCACCAGCGAAACATTGGTTGGTACCCGCGTATACAAGAGCCGCCAAGGTCCGGATGGCACGATGTATGTGCTGCTGGGGCTGGATGAAACCGCCGCGCAGAAGCTGACCGAAGTTGCTGTTAAGTCCAGCATGAATAATGACCGCGCGCTGTGGCAGAAATTCCAGGCAGGCAAGGCTCAGGATGAACTGGCAGCCGAAATTGCCAAGCAAAAAATCGAGGCCGCTGCTCAGAAGTAATTGAGGTGATGCGGTAATCAAACGAAAACCTATGCTCTTTGCGGGGCATAGGTTTTTTCTTTTGCAGCATGCGCGCAGTATCCGCGCGCATGATTTTCTCGGGAGATACACATGAAAAAAATTATTCTGACTCTATTCATGTTTGCAGTGGCGGCGGTTGTTTCGGGGTGTGCCGGGCAGCCGGAGAAATCGGGAAATTCCGCCGATGGACAACGCGCCCGTGCAGAAAAAGCGCAAGGGGAACTTTCCAGAGAAGTGGGGAGATAACCATGCGAATCAATAAATTTAATTTTGGCGTTGCCGCATGTTTGCTCGGGTTCGCATGGGCGGGTAACTGTTTTGCTGGGGCGGCTATTGAAGTGGTCAAGGCGCAAGGCGATGTGTCGGTGAGCAACCGTCCGGACGGCAAACAGAAAGCCGTCGCCACCAAAAGCACTTTGCCGGCCACCAATGTTCTGGCTACCGGCGAAGACGGGCGCGCGGTCGTGAAGGTGGGCAATACCGGATTTATCGTGCTGGAAAAAAACAGCATGGTCGAAATTAACACAGCTAAAGAAAACGCCGGTTTTTTTCGCCAATTGACCGGCATGGTGTACTACGCGGTGAATACGCTCAAGGGCAAAGACCGCACGCTTGAAGTCAGAACGAAGACCGCCACCATGGGCATTCGCGGCACGCGCTTTCTGGTAACGGATATTCCCGACCGCAATGAAATCGGTATGCGCAAAGGGACGCTCAGCGTGGAAAGTACCAACGATGAATTCGAAATTCACAAAAAGTCTGAGCAGGATGAATTCGAGGCACTCAAGCGCGAGGGCGAAGCAGCGGTGAACAAAGAAAAAAGCGATTTCAATGCGTACAAAAACAACACGCAAAAGGAATTCGTCGAATACAAACGCGAATTTTCTTTGAGTGCGGATCGCATGGTGTCCATTGACGGCAAGCGGGTCGATGATCGTCCGTTAAGCGGTGAAACAAAAAAGGATATGGAGACGCTGGAGCAATACGCCGAAGAATGGCTTAACCAAGTGCAGGATTGAGGGAGGCCGAAATGACTCGAATTCAGAATGTAGGGCGATTGCTGCCCGTGCTGGTCGCGCTTGTTTGCGCGGGCAACGCCCATGCCGACGGATGGTTTTCGTCGCTGTTCGGCGATAAACAAACCGAAGCGGCTCCGGCTGTCGATCCAAGGCCGTCATGGATCGACAACCCCGGTGAAGGTGCCTCCGCCTCGGCGGGGATGCACGTCAGGGGGCGCGCCGCACAGGAGGAGTTGGCCACGCAGCGCGCGCGCGAGGAATTTGCCAAGCGCTATGGTGTCTCGGTTGAATCGGAGCAGGCCTTTTCTACTTCGGTGGCGAATAACCGTGCAAGCACGGTTGCCGAACATGTTGCGCATGAACAAACCAAACAGTCGGACGTTAAAGCCGTGGTGAAAGCCAAATGGCGCGATCCCGATTCGGATGTGTTGTGGGTGTTGGTTGTCCCCAGCAATTAAGAAGGAGCCGCGAATGAAGATGAATCGTAATGGTGTGTTGATGATTGCGCTGCTGGGCATATCTCAGGCCGCTTCGGCGGCGGACGATTTTGAAACGTATCGCCGCCAGCAGATGCAGGGCGCGCAGCAGGCGAAAACCGAGTTTCGCGAGTACAAGGAAAAGCAGGATCGCGAATTCGCCGACTTTCTGAAAACCCAGTGGGTTGAATTTGAAACCTTTCAGGGCAAGGTGCGTATCCCCGAGCCCAAGCCCAAGAAGGTGCCGGTGGTCGTGCCTGCGCCAAGCGTAACGCCACAGCCATCTCCTGTCCCGGTTGTTGTGGCGCCGATTATTGTTCCGGTTGCACCGCCGCCCGTGCAGCCGAAACCCGTGAGCATCGCCGCCGATGAAATTGAAATTGTTTTTTACGGTAACTCCGTGAAATTCGGTTTCGATCCGGTGTGGAAAAAATATCGCCTGAGCGGAGGAGTGAAGGCGGAAACCTTTAGCGATTTCTGGACGACGATGAGCGGCAGCAAATATGAGCCGACGATAGCTGCGGTGAACACGGCGCGGCGCGACTTGAAACTGGACGACTGGGGCTATGTCTCGCTTTGGCGCGATGTGGTGCGCGCGTTGCAACCGGAACGCAAGACCGAGCAGAATTTGCTGCTGTGGTACTTCCTGGTCAAGTCCGGCTACGACGTGCGTCTGGGCTATTACGACTCGGATGTGTTCTTGTTCGAGGCGATCAAGCAGCCGGTGTATGCCACCAAATACACCAAGGTGAATAACCAGACTTACTACGCGGCACTGGCGAGCGATCACGGCAACAACATCCGTGCGTTCTATTCATACAAGTCCGACTATCCGGTCAAACTCGCCGCGCTGGATTTAAAAACTGCCTACACCGGATTTACCAAGGTTGCTCCGGCGCAGCGCACGCTGGCGTTCGACTATCAGGGCAAGACGATCAAGTTCGCCGTTTCCTATGATCGACGCCTGGTTGAGTACATGGATACCATTCCGCAGTCCGATTTTGAAATGTATTTCGATACCGACGGCAGTTCGGTGCTGCGCCGCGATCTGTTGCCCGAGTTGAAGAAATACACCGCGGGCATGAGCGAGGAAGAGGCGGTGAACTTCCTGCTCGCCTTCGTGCAAAAATCGTTTGCCTACAAAACGGATGAGGAGCAATTCGGGCGCGAGAAATATTTCTTTGTCGAAGAGTCGCTGTATTACCCTTACAACGACTGCGAGGACCGCTCGGTATTATTTGCCTGGTTGGTGCATGAGCTGATCGGTATCAAAGTGGTCGGCGTGCAGTATCCCGGGCACATGACGACGGCAGTGGAGCTCAAGCAGGTGAAACCGAACTTCTTCACGGTGGATTACCACGGCAACCGTCTGGTGATCGCCGACCCGACCTACATCGGCGCCTCGGTCGGCATGGCGATGCCGTTCTACGAGAAGTTTAAAGTTAAACGGATGGTGGAAATTCAGTAGTAAAAAACATCCCCCGATTTGGGGGATGTTTTTTTGTGGCTTAGTGCGTTTTACTTTCCAGCAATTCCCGCGCGCGTTTTAGCGCGTCATCCAGATTCGCCACCGTATTTTCGGTTCCGATCCGCTTGAACAGCCCTGCTTGGTGCATCAGGAAATAAGGCTGCGTGTGCGGGCCGCACAGGATCAGGTGCTTGCCGCGTTTTTCCAGCTTCTCGTGCAACTCTTCCAGCACATGCAGCGCGCTGGCATCCATGCTGATGACTTCGCTCATGTTCAGTACCAGCACTTCCGGGTCGGCATTCTGCTGTTGCAGCACGCTTTCCAGCTTGTCGGCCACGCCGAAGAACAGCGCGCCGTACAGCCGGTAGATCAGCACGCCGGGCGGCGCCATCTTGCGTGCCAGTGTGGCTTCGCCGTCGTCCGGCATGGCGGTGTGTTCCTCCGATAGCCTGACATGAGATAGCTCGGTCATATTGCGGATGAAGAAAACTGCCGCGAGCAGCAGGCCGACTTCCACGGCTACGGTCAGGTCGAAAATCACCGTGAACAGGAATGTGACCAGCAGCACTACGGCATCGTGGCGCGGATAGCCTTTGAGCCGTTTGAATACTTCCCACTCGCCCATGTTGATGGAAACGATAAGCAGGATTGCGGCCAGCGAGGCCAGCGGAATGTATTGCGCCAGCGGTGCGGCCAGCAGCACGATCAGCAGCAGCGTAAGCGCGTGCACCATGCCGGAAATCGGGCTGGTTGCGCCTGAGCGCACATTGGTGGCGGTGCGCGCAATGGCGCCGGTGGCCGGGATGCCGCCGAAGAATGGCGTAACAATGTTGGCGATGCCTTGTGCGATCAATTCCTGATTCGAGTCGTGCTTGTCGTCGATCATGCCGTCCGCCACTGCAGCCGACAGCAGCGATTCAATCGCCCCCAGCAGGGCGATGGTGAAGGCGGGCATGATGAGGTGGCGTATCGTGCCGATGGAAAATTCCGGCATGGTGAAATTAGGCAAACTTTGTGGAATGCCGCCGAAGCGCGAGCCTATGGTTTCTACCGGCAAACTGAACAGTGCCGCGGCTACTGTGCCGAGCGTCAGCGCCACGATGGGCGAGGGGAAATGCCGCGCCCATGACTTCGGATAAAACCAGATAAACAGTGCGCTCACTGCGGCCAGCGCAAAAGTAACGAGGTCGAATGTGGGAAGCGCATGTGCCAGCGTGTTGAGCTTTTCGAAAAACTCGGCAGGCAGCGATTCCGTTTTCAGTCCCAGAAAATCTTTGATCTCGCTCAGCGCGATGAGTACCGCGATGCCGTTGGTGAAGCCGATGATGAGCGGTCGCGGAAAATATTTGAGCAGGCTGCCCAGCTTGAATGCACCCATCGCGATTAGCATCACCCCTGCCATGATGGTGCAGATCAGCAAATTGGCATAACCGTACTGGGCGATGATGCCGTACACGATAACGATGAATGCGCCGGTCGGCCCGCCGATCTGCACGCGCGAACCGCCCAGTGCGGAAATGATGAAGCCGGCGATGATGGCGGTGAAGATACCGGCTTCCGGTTTGGCGCCGGAGGCAATGGCGAAGGCGATGGCGAGGGGCAGGGCGACTACGCCGACCGTGATGCCGGCGGTAACGTCGGTGGACAAGCGCGCTTTGTCGTAGCCGCGCAGTGAGTCAAGCAGACGCGGGCGAAAATGTTGCGAAAATTTCACCAAAAGCGAATTGTTCATAGTTGCTGCGTCAGCTCCTCCTGAGTTATTAAGCCGTTCGTCCTGAGCTTGTCGAAGGAGGAACGGCTCATATTGCCGGATGGACTCCGTTCATGTTTCGACTGGCTCAACAGGAACGGAGGATGTTGCTTTATTTAATGCGCATGCCCGGTTGTGCGCCGCTGTCGGGTGACAGGATAAACAATCCCGGTGCATCGCCCGAAGCCGCCAGCACCATGCCTTCCGACATGCCGAACTTCATTTTGCGTGGCGCGAGGTTGGCGACCATCACGGTCAGGCGGCCTTTCAATTGTTCGGGATCGTAAGCCGACTTGATGCCCGCGAACACGGTGCGCGGTTTTTCTTCGCCGATGTCCAGTGTCAGCTTCAACAGCTTCTCCGCGCCTTCCACATGCTCGGCATTGGCGATGCGCGCGACGCGCAGGTCGACCTTCATGAAGTCGTCGATGGAGATGAAGGATTCAAATTCTTTAGTTGCTTCAGTCATTTCTTTTTTCGTTTCGTTTTGTTGGTGTGCCGCGTGGCGTTGTTCGGATTGCGCGGGGGCGGCGGGTTGCAGGCTTTCGCGGTTGGCGGCGACCATCGCTTCGATCAGCTTGGGATCGAGGCGGGTCATCAGGTGTGCGTAGTCGTTGATCTTGCCGTCCAGAATGTGGTCGATGTCTGTCCATGCCAGCGGCGCTACGTTCAGGAAGGCTTCCACTTGTTCCGCCAGCTTGGGCAGAATCGGCTTGAGGTATAGCGTGAGCATGCGGAACAGGTTGAGGCTGACCGAGCAGACTTCGCGCAGCTTCTCTTCTTGCCCTTCCTGCTTGGCCAATACCCACGGTGCTTGATCGTTGACGTATTCGTTGGCGCGGTCGGCCAAGCGCATGATTTCGCGGATGGCTTTGCCGAAGTCGCGGTTCTCGTAAGCCTCGGCGATTAGCGCTTCCGCCGCCACAAAGTCCTTCAGGAGTTGCGCGCTGCTGGCGGAAAACTGATTGTGACCGGCGAGCGCTCCGCCGAATTTCTTGCTGACAAAGCCCGCTGTGCGGCTGGCGATGTTGATGTATTTGCCGACCAAGTCGCTGTTCACCTTCGCCACAAAATCCTCAAGGCTCAAGTCGAGGTCTTCCATCGTGCCGTTGAGTTTTGCGGCGTAGTAGTAGCGCAGGTATTCGGTGTTTTTGATGTGGTCGACATAGCTCTTCGCGGTGATGAAGGTGCCGCGCGATTTGCTCATCTTCTCGCCGTTCACGGTGAGGAAGCCGTGCGCGAACAGTTTGGTCGGCGTGCGGAAACCTGAGTGTTGCAGCATGGCCGGCCAGAACAGCGCGTGGAAGTAGAGGATGTCTTTGCCGATGAAGTGGTAGAGCTCGGTTTTGCTGCCGTGCTTCCAGTACTCGTCGAAGTTGATGCCCTTGTCCTCGCACAGTTGCTTGAAGCTGCCCATGTAGCCCACGGGCGCATCCAGCCATACGTAGAAATATTTGCCCGGCGCATCGGGAATCTCGAAGCCGAAATACGGCGCGTCGCGCGAAATGTCCCAGTCGGTCAGCTTGTTCTCGCCTTCCGCGCCCAGCCATTCCTGCATCTTGTTGGAGGCTTCGGTTTGCAGCGTGTCGCTGCGCGTCCATTCGCGTAAAAACTGCTGGCAGCGCTTGTCGGAGAGCTTGAAGAAATAGTGGTCGGAGTTGCGCAGTTCCGGCTTCGCGCCCGATACGGCGGAGAACGGTTCGATCAACTCGGTCGGGGCATAGGCCGCGCCGCACACTTCGCAGTTGTCGCCGTACTGATCTTTGGCGTGGCACTTGGGGCACTCGCCTTTGATGAAACGATCCGGCAGGAACATGCTCTTCACCGGGTCGTAGAACTGTTCGATGGAGCGCACTTCGATCAGCTCGTTGGCCTTGAGCTTGTGGTAAATGCCCTGAGCGAATTCCTTGGTCGCCTCCGAGTTGGTCGAGCCGTAGTTGTCGAAAGCCACATGGAAGGCGGCGAAGTCGTCATGGTGCTCCTGCCACACGCGGGCGATCAGTTTTTCCGGGGTGATGCCTTCGGCTTCGGCGCGCAGCATGATGGGCGTGCCGTGCGTGTCGTCGGCGCAGACGTAGTGGCAGGTGTTGCCGCGCATCTTCTGAAAGCGCACCCAGATGTCGGTCTGGATGTATTCGACCAAGTGGCCTAAGTGGATGCTGCCGTTGGCGTAAGGCAGGGCGGAAGTGACGAGAATCTTGCGGGTCATGGGGTGTGCTCCTTTAACGAGGCGCGATTGTAGCAAAAGCCGCACAGAGCCGTGGAATTCGGTAAAATCGCGCCCTTATTGTTTTTGCCCGAATGAGAAAACCATGGCTTTTACCGATACAGACGTACAAGGCGCACTTAAACAGTTGATCGACCCCAACACGAAGAAGGACTTTGTGGCGGGCAAGTCGGTGAAGAATGTGAAGGTCAGCGGCAACGATGTGACGCTGGACATCCAGCTAGGCTACCCGGCCAAGAGCGTGTGGGCCGAGATCAAAACGCAGGTCGAAACCCATCTGCGCGGGGCCTTGCCGGGGGCGGGCAAAATCGAGGCGACTGTCACCAGCAAAGTCGTGCCGCATGCGGTGCAGCGCGGCGTCAAGCTGGTCGACGGCGTGAAGAACATCATCGCCGTGGCTTCCGGCAAAGGCGGCGTCGGCAAATCCACCACGGCGGTGAATCTGGCGCTGGCGCTGGCGGCGGAAGGCGCGCGCGTCGGCATGCTGGACGCCGACATCTACGGCCCGTCGCAACCCACCATGCTGGGCATCGAAGGACAACCGAAATCGCGCGACGGCAAATCCATCGAGCCGATGCAGGGGCACGGTCTGCAGGCCATGTCGATCGGCTTCATGATTCAGGGCGACGATGCGCCGATGATCTGGCGCGGCCCGATGGCGACGCAGGCGATGGAGCAACTGCTGCGCCAAACCGACTGGGACAATCTCGACTATCTGGTGATCGACCTGCCGCCCGGCACGGGCGACATTCAACTTTCGCTGGCGCAAAAAGTGCCGGTGACCGGGGCGGTGATCGTCACCACGCCGCAGGACATCGCGCTGCTGGATGCCAAGAAGGGCCTGAAGATGTTCGAAAAGGTCGATGTGAAAATCATCGGTCTGGTCGAAAACATGAGCACGCATATCTGCTCCAAGTGCGGCCACGAAGAGCATATCTTCGGCGCGGGCGGCGGCGCGAAAATGTGCGCGGATTACAACACCGAGTTGCTGGGTTCATTGCCGCTGGATATTCGCATCCGCGAGCAGGCCGATTCCGGCAAGCCGACCGTGGTGGCCGACCCCGACGGTGCCATCGCCAAGGTCTACAAACAAATCGCGCGGCGCGTGGCGGTGCGGGTCGCCGAAATGGCGCAGGATCACAGCGCGGCGTTCCCGAAAATTGTTGTGCAGAACACATAAAGTAAAAAGGTCGAATTACGATGAGTATCAAATCTGACAAATGGATACGCCGCATGGCGGAGCAGCACGGCATGATCGAGCCGTTCGAGCCGAATCAGGTGAAGGAAGTGAACGGGCAGCGTATCGTGTCTTACGGCACATCGAGCTACGGCTACGACATCCGCTGCTCGCGCGAATTCAAGCTGTTCACCAATATCAACAGCACCATCGTCGATCCGAAGAATTTCGACCCGAATTCGTTCGTGAACGTGGAAGCCGACTACTGCATCATCCCGCCCAACTCGTTCGCGTTGGCGCGCACCGTGGAGTACTTCCGCATTCCGCGCAGCGTGCTGACCGTGTGTCTGGGTAAATCCACTTACGCGCGCTGCGGCATCATCGTCAACGTCACGCCGTTCGAGCCGGAGTGGGAAGGCTACGTCACGCTGGAGTTCTCCAACACCACGCCGTTGCCCGCGAAAATTTACGCCAACGAAGGTGTGGCGCAGGTGCTGTTCTTCGAGAGCGACGAAGAGTGTGAGACTTCGTACAAAGACCGTGGCGGCAAGTATCAGGGGCAGGTCGGTGTGACGCTGCCGAAAATCTGAAATGCAAAAACATTTTTTGCCACAGAGGACACAGAGATCACAGAGAAAACCGCACTCCCTCTCTGTGTGCTCTGTGATCTCTGTGGCTAATCAGATTTTGATTTTGAAATGAGCAAAAGCAAGCAAATCATCTGGCGTTCTCCCGCCGGCGATGTCATCTCCTGCACCGAGAAAAACAAAGTGCTGCAAGAGAACCTCGTCGAGATACGCCAGATATGCCAAGACGCGCTGGACGATGCCGTGCTGATGGGCTGTGACGAGCAGCAGGTGCGCGCGGTGTTTACCGAGTTGGTCGCCAATCTTGAAACGTCTTACCAGCCGTAGTGGTGATGCTGTAACAATGCGCCGCTAAACTTAAATCTATACCCCCTTTGATTTCCACTAGGAATTAAATAATGAAATTCAACTTTGGCTTCGACATCACATTGGCCTGCGGCCAATATGAGTCTGCACCGAAATTAAACTTCAGCAAAAATTGGCGCACTTGAACATGATATTTATTAATCACATCTCTGTATTGGGAGTCATATATGAAGTTTAATTTTCCCATCATCATCATCGACGAAGACTTCCGTTCGGAGAACGCCAGCGGTCACGGGATTCGCGCGCTGGCCGAGGCTATCGAGAAAGAGGGCATCGAAGTCGTCGGGATGACCAGCTACGGCGACCTGACTTCGTTCGCGCAACAGCAAAGCCGCGCATCGGCTTTTGTGCTGTCTATCGACGACGAGGAATTCGGCGCGGGCAGTATGGAGGAAACCGAAGTGGCGCTGCGCACCCTGCGTGCCTTCGTCGAAGAGATTCGTTACAAGAACGCCGACATCCCCATTTACCTGTACGGTGAAACGCGCACCTCGCGCCACATCCCCAACGACATTCTGCGCGAACTGCACGGCTTCATTCACATGCACGAAGACACGCCGGAATTCGTGGCGCGCCACATCATCCGCGAAGCCAAGTCGTACATGGATTCTCTCGCGCCGCCGTTTTTCCGCGCGCTGGTGGATTACGCACAGGACGGTTCTTATTCTTGGCACTGCCCCGGCCACTCCGGCGGCGTGGCGTTTTTGAAATCGCCGGTGGGGCGCATGTTCCACCAGTTCTTCGGCGAGAACATGCTGCGCGCCGACGTGTGCAATGCGGTGGATGAGCTGGGACAGTTGCTCGACCACACCGGCCCGGTAGCCGCTTCCGAGCGCAATGCCGCGCGTATTTTCAATTGCGACCATCTGTATTTCGTCACCAACGGCACCTCCACCTCGAACAAGGTGGTGTGGCACTCCACCGTGGCATCGGACGACATCGTGGTGGTGGACCGCAACTGCCATAAGTCTATTCTGCACTCCATCATGATGACCGGCGCGGTGCCGGTGTTCCTGACTCCGACACGCAATAACTTCGGCATCATCGGCCCGATCCCGTTGAGCGAATTCCAGCCGGAAGCTATTCAGCGCAAGATTGACGCGAACCCCTTCATCAAGGACAAGAAGCGCAAGCCGCGCGTGCTGACCATCACGCAAAGCACCTATGACGGCGTGCTGTATAACGTCGAGACATTGAAGCAGTTGCTCGACGGCAAGATCGACACGCTGCACTTCGACGAAGCGTGGCTGCCGCACGCCACCTTCCACGATTTCTACAAAGACATGCATGCCATCGGTCGCGACCGTCCGCGCGCGAAAGAGTCGATGATTTTCTCCACGCAGTCCACGCACAAACTGCTGGCCGGTTTGTCGCAGGCTTCGCAGATTCTGGTGCAGGACAGCGACTCGAAAAAACTCGACCGCGACTGCTTCAATGAAGCCTATCTGATGCACACCTCGACCAGCCCGCAGTACGCCATTATCGCCTCGTGCGACGTGGCCGCCGCGATGATGGAGCCACCCGGCGGCACCGCGCTGGTGGAAGAGTCCATTGCCGAAGCGCTCGATTTCCGCCGCGCGATGCGCAAGGTGGACGAAGAGTTCGGCGCGGACTGGTGGTTCAAGGTGTGGGGGCCGGACTATCTGGTGGAAGAAGGCATGGCCTCTCGCGAAGACTGGATGTTGAGTGCCGACGACCGCTGGCACGGCTTCGGTAAACTGGCGCCGAACTTCAACATGCTCGACCCGATCAAGGCCACCGTCATCACGCCGGGGCTGGACGTGGACGGCGATTTCTCCGACGAGATCGGCATCCCCGCCGCCATCGTCACCAAATACCTCGCCGAGCACGGCGTGATCGTGGAGAAGTGCGGCCTGTATTCCTTCTTCATCATGTTCACCATCGGCATCACCAAAGGCCGCTGGAATACCATGGTGACCGAACTGCAACAGTTCAAGGACGACTACGACAAGAACATGCCGCTGTGGCGCATCCTGCCGGAATTCATCGCCAAGAACCCGCGCTACGAGAAGGTCGGCCTGCGCGATTTGTGCGACCAGATTCACGGCATCTACAAAGCCAACGACGTGGCGCGCCTCACTACCGAGATGTACCTCTCCGACATGGTGCCCGCGATGAAGCCCTCCGACGCATTCGCCAAAATGGCGCACGGCGAAATCGAGCGCGTGCGTATCGACGATCTCGAAGGCCGCGTCACCGCCGTGTTGCTGACCCCGTACCCGCCCGGCATCCCGCTACTGATCCCCGGCGAAGTCTTCAACAAGACCATCGTCGACTACCTGCGCTTCGCCCGCGACTTCAATAAGAAGTTCCCCGGCTTCGAGACCGATATTCACGGCCTCGTGGCGGGGGAGGTGGACGGGCAGCGCGTGTATTACGTGGACTGCGTGAAGCAATAACAGCAGTTGGCGGCAATAAAAAGGCAGCGCATTGGCGCTGCCTTTTTTACATTGGATTTCTGATTCTGCTATGGTGGTCAGACAGCGAGGCCCATCGGCAAAGGAGAGATGATGATGAAAGTTTTTTCACCCGCAGTAGACGGCAAGGTGCTTGCGCATCTGGATGCCAATCAGCACTTGTCCCGCAACGATTTCGGCAACGCATTCGAGTGGGGCGTCGCTACCTCTGCTTTTCAGATTGAAGGCGCGAGCCGCGCAGAGGGGCGCGGCGTTTCTATCTGGGACACCTTTTGCAGTGTGCCGGGCAACATCGCCGACGGCAGCACGGGCGGGGTGGCTTGTGATCATTACCATCTCTACGAACAAGACCTCGATTTGATCGCATCACTGGGGGCGACGGCGTACCGCTTTTCTATTGCCTGGCCGCGTGTGCAGCCAACGGGGCAGGGCGCCTGGAACGAAGCGGGGTTCGCCTTTTATGAACGGTTGCTCGACGGTTTGGCGCGGCGCGGCATACGCGCCCACCTCACGCTGAATCATTGGGATTTACCGCAGGCTTTGCAGGACGAAGGCGGTTGGGCGAACCGTGCCACCGTGCAGCATTTTTGCGACTACGCGCGCGAAGTCGGCCGCCGTTTCGGCCATCGCGTGGCATCGTTGGTCACGCACAACGAGCCGTGGGTGATTGCGGCATTGGGGCACGAGACAGGCGTCTTCGCGCCCGGCATCAAAGACCGCGCGGTGGCGATGCAGGTTGCCCACCACTTGTTGTTGAGTCACGGGCTGGCATTGCAGGCATTGCGCGCGGACGGCGTGCCTGCACCACTGGGCATCGTGCTGAATCTTTCGTCGTATTACGCGGCAACAAATTCCGCTGCCGACATGCGCCGGGCGGAGATTGAGGATGGCCTGATTACGCGCTGGTATCTGGAGCCGCTACTGAACGGAAAATATCCGGCGGACATTCTGCAACATCTGGGCGCAGACGCTCCGCAGGTGGAGCCGGGCGATATGGAAAACATATGCCAGCCGCTCGATTTTCTCGGCATCAACTATTACATGCGCTGGGTCATCAGCGCCGAACGCCAGTGGCTTGCGCAGGAACACGGCCGCCCGGTAACCGACATGGGCTGGGAGATTTATCCGCTGGGCCTCACCGAACTGCTGCTGCGCCTGAACAGCGAATACAAACTGCCGCCGGTCTACATCACCGAGAACGGCGCGGCATTCAAAGACACGCTGGAGAACGGCGCGGTGCACGACCCCGAGCGGGTGAGTTACCTGCAAGAGCATATCGCCGCTGTTGCCCTCGCACGCCAGCAGGGCGTCGATGTGCGCGGCTACTTCGCGTGGAGTTTGCTGGATAACTTCGAGTGGTCGAGCGGCTATGCCAAACGCTTCGGCATCGTGCATGTGGACTACGCTACGCAGCAGCGCACTCTCAAGAGCAGCGCGCGCTGGTACGCGGAGTTTTTGCGGGGCGGAGCCCCTACGAGATGATTGCGCCGCTTGTCATGCATGTCTGTTTCTCGGCCATTGCAGACGGTCACAGGAGCGTCCACATGGTGCCGTTGTGTGGACTCGACGCCTTCCGTTTCGCAATTTAATTATCAGAGTGCTCTCAAATAGTCGTTGCGGATAATGCATACAATTTACGAATGTGGAGTTATCCTGCATTCCTATAAATAACAATGTCGCGTCCATTTTAAAATGAAAAAACGTGTATTTTTTATTGGCGCTGGATTCTCTAAAGCGCTTTGCTCGGCATACCCAACTTTGTTAGAACTGTCTCGAGTGGTATCTACCAACTTTCTTTCTCGGCATTCTAGTGGGGCAATTCGGGAGCATTACAATCAGCTCCCCCATGGGTTGACTGAAAATGTTGAACAACTGCTTAGTTACTTATATTCAGATTGGCCTTGGAAATCATCAGTCGAAAGGGATTTGGATAGTGCTCTTTACAAGGCACTTGTTTATGAAATATCAAACTATCTATCGTCAATTCCGATTCAGCCACTAACGGATGCACACAAACAATTTATGGGCTTTGTTGGTCGAGAAAATAATCGGATTGTTACTCTTAACTACGACACGCTTGTCCAAGATTTGCATAGTCGCCATTCATTCTCTAAAGAGATATTTTATTCGTCCCTTCGTATATATCTTGAGGATGCTTTCGACGAGAAGCAAGTAACCACATCAGAAAGTCCTTGGGTTATTGACGACACCCCGAGCGAGTATTACAGGAAAACACTTACGATAAGGCGGGAGTATTACTTACAAATGGAAGCATCAGAAATGGGCGAGTTAGTAAGGTCTGCAAATTGTGCCTACTGGACATCCACGTCTCCTGAAGATTTTTTCCGTGGCTTACCGGGTGGAGACCCAGTGGGTATTGATACGAAAGCTTTCGATGAGCGGCTCTTAAAATTACATGGCTCTATCGCTTGGTACGAGAACTCCGATGATTCCACGATTCGCATATTAGACAGCAATGGCAATATGAAGTTGGAACGTATTCCAGTAATTGTCCCACCCGTTTTAGACAAGTCGCGACACTACGCGATAGATCGATTGAGGTCACAATGGGCGGACGCACACATGGCGATGGAGCAGGCTGACGAAATCATAATTATCGGATTTTCATTCCCCCTTACAGATATTTCATGTCCATTTCTTTTTAAGTCAGCTTTGAAAGCACGTGAAAAAGTCCGTGTGATAGTTGTAAATAGCGATGCCCTTGTTCGCAAAAGATATGATTCAATTTTTGGCGATATATCAGGTGTAGATATTGATTACTCATACTTAGGACATAGTGACTCTCTCGGCCTATATGTAGAAACAGACCTTATGTACACCACAGGTCAAAATGATACCTCTTTGTGAGAGTCTGCTTTGTCCACACAACAGGCTCATGTGGACGCTCCTGTGACCGTCTGCAATGGCCAAAACTTAAACTCGACGAGCGTGAAAAGTCACCGGCACCGCCGTCGGCGGTGCCGATTTCAAAACATGTTTCTTCGCTTTCCCCATCACGTGCATTTCGCATTTTCTGCAATCGAATTCCAGTCGTAATTTTTCGCTGCCGTTGACGAGCGTCATCGGTTCGGCGCGCACTTGGCCTTGCACGCCGATGATGCCTTTGGCTTGTTTGGGGCACAGGCTCAGGGAGTAGCGGATGCAGTGGCGGGTAATCATGAGCGGGACTTCGCCCGCTTCCTCGTGCGACTCGTAGGCGGCGGCGATGAGCTTTACGCCGTGCTTGGCGTAGAAGTTGCGCGCGGCGCTGTTGTAGACGTTGGCGAGGAAGGTGAGGGACTCTTCCGGGTATGGCGCGGGCGGTTCGGCGGCAGCTTTGCGCGGCGGGCGCAGGTGGGCTTTGAGGCGGGCGGCTTCGAGTTGGTCTACGGCTGTGCGGCGTAGGTTGTTGATTAGGGAGCTGGGGGCGAACCAGGGGTGTGACCAGTTGATGGTGATGGCATCGACACTCCCTCCCCCTTGCAGGGGGAGGGCTGGGGAGGGGGTAGACTCGCTGAAGTTCAACTTTTCTACCCCCATCCTAGCCTTCCCCCTGTAAGGGGGAAGGGACGAGGTGGTAGGGCGCAACTCGAAGTCGGTATTGCCAAAACGCGCCAGTTGTTCGCGCAGGTTGCTTTCCGCTTCCGCCGGATTTTTGGCGGGTTGTTTTTCAAATGCGCTATTCGCGGTGGCGGTGATGCCGTCTTCGTCTTGCAGGGTGAGCGCGAAGCCATCCGCTGTTTCAGCGAAGGTGGCGCTGATGCCGATTTTTCTTTCGGCGGATTTTTTGGTGAGGGCTTGCTCCCATGCGTGGTCGCGGTTGCGGCTGATGGTGAGGCCGGTGCGTAGGCCGACCAAGGTGTGCATCGGTTCATTCGGGAACACGCGCCACACTCGGCCTTTGCGCTCGACCACATTGGCTTGCAGCCCCAGCACTTCGCGTTTGTGCAGGTAATTTAAGCCGTCACCGTTGGCGAGCGTGTCGTTCGTTTCGATCTCAAACCAGTTGTCGCCGATCTTGCTGACCGTGCCCAGTTCCAGCCCGACGAAGGTGGGGGTGTCGAATGCGCCGATGTCGGCTTGGCGGCCGTTGGAAAAATAATCCGTCGCGCCGCGATGGAAAGTTTTGTCGGGGTTGGGCGCGAACAGTAGTCTGGTTTTGCCGCTGGAGGCGGCGTGCAATTCCGGGCGCTCGGTGAGTATTTCGTCGAGCAACTGGCGGTAGTGTCCGGTGATGTTTTTCACGTAGGGCGCGTCTTTGTAGCGACCTTCGATTTTGAAGCTGCGCACTCCGGCGTCGATCAAGGCGCGCAGGTTCGCGCTCTGGTTGTTGTCCTTCACCGACAGCAGGTGTTTCTCGAACGCGACGATTTGTCCCTTGGCATCTTGCAGTGTGTAGGGCAGGCGGCAGGCTTGCGAGCAGTCGCCGCGATTGGCGCTGCGCCCGGTGTGCGCGTGGCTGATGTTGCACTGGCCGGAATAGGCCACGCACAGCGCGCCGTGGATGAAGTGTTCGATCACAGTGTCCTGCGGCACGGTGGCGCGCACCTTGGCGATTTCGGGCAGCGTCAGCTCGCGCGCCAGCACGATTTGCGAGAAGCCGACATCGGCGAGAAAGCGCGCTTTCTCCGGCGTGCGGATGTCGCACTGCGTGGAGGCGTGCAGCGCGATGGGCGGCAGGTCGAGTTCGAGTAAGCCCATGTCCTGCACGATCAGCGCATCCACTCCGGCGTTGTAGCAGTCGTAAGCCAGCTTGCTCGCGGCTTCCAGCTCGGCATCGTGCAGGATGGTGTTGAGCGTGACGAAAATGCGCGCGTGGAAGCGGTGCGCGTAGTTCACCAGTTCGGCGATGTCTTCGATGGAGTTGCCCGCTTTGTCGCGCGCGCCGAATGACGGGCCGCCGATGTAGACGGCATCAGCTCCGTGCAGGATGGCTTCGCGGCCGATGGCGGCGGTTTTGGCGGGGGCGAGGAGTTCGAGGGCTTGGGAGGGATTTTGTTCGGGCATAGTGCGCGGGATTATATTCGGGGGGCGTTGCCGGAGGCCAGCGGTGTGCGGGAATAAATGCGCAACTTTTTCAGATACCGCCATACGGCTCTCCCCCTGAGAAGGGGGAGTTAGAGGGGGTTAGGTTTTTTTGACGAGCGCAAACCCCTCCCAGCCTCCCCTTGTCAGGGGAGGGGTAGAGTGGCGCGTTGGTCAAAGGAAGGTGGGGTATGCGACCTTCCCCCGTAGGAGAAAGGTCGAGGTTTATACGAGCAACTTCTTACTGCGCAGCGCCTCAATAATCTCCTGAATCACGCCCGGGTCTTCAATCGTTGACGGCACGCTGTATTCCTCGCCGTTGACGATTTTGTACAGGGTTTTGCGCAGGGTCTTGCCGGAGCGGGTTTTGGGCAGGCGTTTGAGGATGATGGTGTCTTTGTAGCAGGTGATCGCGCCGATGGATTCGCGCACGAGGGTCACCAGTTCTTTTTGCAGCGCGGCTTCGTCTATCGTTGCGCCGGATTTCAGTACGACCAAGCCCATCGGCACTTGGCCTTTCAGCTCGTCGTCGCGTGCGATGACGGCGCATTCGGCGACTGCCGCATGGCTGGCGACGACTTCCTCGATTTCTCCGGTGGAGAGGCGGTGTCCCGCCACGTTGATGACATCGTCCACGCGCCCCATCACGAATACGTAGCCGTCCTCGTCGATATAGCCGCCGTCGCCGCTGGTGTAGTAGCCGGGCAGGAAGCTCAGGTAGCTGTTGCGGAAGCGGTTGTTGTCATCGCCCCAGATGCGGTTGAGGCAGGAGGGCGGCAGCGGTAGTTTGAGGGCGATGTAGCCCTGCGTGCCGCGCGGCAACTCTTTGCCGTTCTCGTCCAGTATCTGCACGTTGAAGCCGGGGGTCGGTCTGGTGGATGAGCCGGGTTTGATTTTCATCGGCTCCACGCCCCACAGGTTGGCGGTGATGCCCCAGCCGGTTTCGGTTTGCCACCAGTGATCGACCACCGGCTTGCCGCTCTTTTCGCCCAGCCATTGCTGCGTGGGCGGGTCGAGGCGTTCGCCGGCGGAGAAGATTGCCTGCAATTTGCTCAGGTCGTAATTCGCCATCAGCGCGGCTTCGGGGTCTTCTTTTTTCACGGCGCGGAATGCGGTGGGCGCGGTGAAGAACGACTTCACGCCGTATTCGGAAATGACGCGCCACAGCGCGCCTGCATCCGGTGTCATGATCGGTTTGCCTTCATAGACGATGGTGGTGCAGCCCTGTAGCAGCGGGGCATAGACGATGTAGGAGTGGCCGACCACCCAGCCCACGTCCGAGGCCGCCCAGAACACATCGCCGGGATCGACGTTGTAAATTGCCTTCATGCTGTATTTCAGCGCGACCGCATGGCCGCCGTTTTCGCGCACCACGCCCTTGGGTTTGCCGGTGGTGCCGGAGGTGTAGAGGATGTACAGCGGGTCGCTGCCTTTGACCGGTGTGCAGCCTGCGGGCTTGGCTTTAGCCAGCAATGTTGCCCAGTCATGGTCGCGCCCTGCGGTGAGGGCGGCGACACTTTGCGGACGTTGGAAGATCACGCAACTTTGCGGTTTGTGTTGCGCCAGCTCAAGCGCTTTGTCGACCAGCGGTTTGTATTCGATCACGCGCTTGATTTCGATGCCGCAGGAGGCCGTGAGGATGACCTTAGGTGTGGCATCGTCGATGCGCAAGGCCAGCTCCGGCGGCGCGAAACCGCCGAATACGACGGAGTGAATCGCGCCCAGCCGCGCCACCGCCAGCATGGCGATCACGGCCTCGGGAATCATCGGCATGTAGATGATGACGCGGTCGCCTTTGACCACGCCGAGATCGGTCAGCATGCCCGCCGTGCGCGCCACTTCATCGGTCAATTCGGCGTAGCTGTATTTCTTTTTGGTGTTGGTGACAGGGGAGTCGTAAATGATCGCGGTCTGCTCGCCGCGCCCGTTCTTCACGTGATAATCCAGCGCCATGTAGGCGGTGTTCATCTCGCCGTCGGCGAACCAGTAGCCGAGCTCATCTTCATCCCGGGTCAGTATCTGCTGCGGAAACTTAAACCATTCCAGCGCCTTGGCCTGATCGTGCCAGAAGCCTTCTGGGTCATCCATCGAACGTTGGTATTCGGCTTTGTAATTCATGTTTGACTCCTCTCATTAAGAACCCATTCCCGCCCCCGCTCTTATTCGGGGAGGTCAGGAGGGCTTTTTCTAACAGCCTACAAAACCAATATCAAAAACAATCGCCGGGAACACGTACCCAGCCTTCCATTAGTACGCGCGCGCTGCGGCTCATGGTGACCTTTTCAACTTTCCACTCGCCACCGTTCTGGCTGGTGGCGGCTCCGACTTTCAATGTGCCGGAGGGATGGCCGAACTTCACCACATTGCGTTCACCGCCGCCCGCCGCCAGATTCACCAGCGTGCCGGGAATTGCTGCGGCAGTGCCGATGGCAACCGCTGCCGTGCCCATCATGGCATGGTGCAGTTTGCCCATCGACAGAGCGCGCACCAGTAGATCGACTTCGGCAGCGCTGATCTGCTTGCCGCTGGAGGCCACATGGTCAATCGGTGGCGCAACAAAAGCGATCTTCGGGGTATGTTGGCGGGTTGCGGCTTCTTCGGGGGTTTTGATTAGACCCATGCGCAATGCGCCAGCCACACGGATTTTCTCGAAACGCGCCAGCGCTACCGGGTCGGTATTAATGGCTTCGCGCAGTTCGGTGCCGGTGTAACCGATGTCCGCCGCATTTACAAATACGGTCGGGATGCCGGCGCTAATCATGGTCGCCTTGAAGGTGCCGACACCCGGCACTTCCAGATCGTCGACCAGATTGCCGGTCGGGAACAGGCTGCCGCCTTCTTCACTGTCATCCGACGGGTCGATGAAATCCAGCACGATTTCCGCTGCCGGAAAGGTCACGCCATCCAGCTCGAAATCGCCCGTCTCCTGTACCTGGTCGTTGCTGACCGGCACATGGGCGATGATGGTCTTGCTGATGTTGGCCTGCCAGATGCGCACGGTGCAGACACCATCTTTAAGACGTGCCGCGTCGATGTATCCGGCATGAATTGCGAAAGCACCCGCACCTGTGGACAGGTTGCCGCAGTTGCCGCTCCAGTCGACGAAATCTTTATCAATGGAGATCTGGCCGTAGAGGTAATCCACGTCATGACCGGGGCGTGTGCTCTTGGACAGGATCACGCACTTGCTGGTGCTGGAGGTAGCACCGCCCATGCCGTCGATCTGCGCGGCATAGGGGTCGGGGCTGCCGATCACGCGCTGGAACAGTTTGTCGCGCGCCTTGCCCGGCACCTGTGCCGCTGGCGGCAAGTCTTCCAGCCGGAAAAACACACCTTTCGATGTGCCGCCGCGCATGTAGGTCGCGGGGATTTTGATTTGCGGTGTATTGCTCATCATGCCGCTCCTTCGAGGAAGTCCTGCGCGAAGCGTTGCAGCACGCCGCCCGCCTTGTACACGCGCACTTCAGCCGCGGTATCCAGACGGCAGGTGACCGGGATGTATACCTTTTCGCCATTCTTGCGGTGCATCACCACAGTCAGGTCTGCGCGCGGGGCGATGTTGCCTTCCACGTCATAGGTCTCGGTACCGTCGATGGCGCAGGTCTTGCGGTTGTCGCCCGCCTTGAACTCCAGCGGCAGCACGCCCATGCCGACCAAGTTGGTGCGGTGGATGCGCTCGAAACCTTCGGCCACGATGGCTTCCACACCGGCCAGACGCACGCCTTTGGCCGCCCAGTCACGCGAGGAACCCTGTCCGTAGTCGGCACCCGCTACGATAATCAGGTTTTGCTTGCGCGCCATGTAGGTCTCGATGGCTTCCCACATGCGCATCACCTTGCCGTCCGGCTCGACGCGGGCGAGGGAGCCTTTCTTCAACTGCCCATCGACCACGGCCATTTCATTGACCAGTTGCGGATTGGCGAAGGTGGCGCGTTGCGCGGTGAGGTGGTCACCGCGGTGCGTCGCATAGGAGTTGAAGTCCTCTTCCGGCAGCCCCATTTTTGCCAGATATTCACCGGCAGCGGAGTCAGCCAGAATCGCGTTGGAGGGCGACAGGTGGTCGGTGGTGATGTTGTCCGGCAGCACGGCCAGCGGACGCATGCCGCGCAGCGTGCGCGCACCAGCCAGCGCGCCTTCCCAGTACGGCGGACGACGGATGTAAGTGGACTGCGGCCGCCAGTCGTACAGCGGGCTTTTCGCCGCTGCAATCACGCCCAGATCGAACATCGGGATGTACACCTGCTTGAACTGTTCCGGCTTCACGCACGCGGCCACAATCGCGTCGATCTCTTCGTCGGCAGGCCAGATGTCTTTCAGCATGACCGGCTTGCCGGACTTGTCGGTGCCCAGTGCATCCTGCTCGATGTCGAAGCGCACTGTACCGGCAATCGCGTAAGCGACCACCAGCGGCGGGGAAGCGAGGAAGGCCTGCTTCGCATACGGGTGGATACGGCCGTCGAAGTTGCGGTTGCCGGACAGTACGGCGGTGGCGTACAGGTCGCGGTCTATGATCTCCTGCTGGATCTTGGGATCGAGTGCGCCGGACATGCCGTTACAAGTGGTGCAGGCGAAGCCGACGATACCGAAACCGAGTTTCTCCAGTTCCGACAGCAGGCCCGCTTCTTTCAGGTACAGCTCGGCGACTTTGGAGCCGGGCGCAAAGGAAGTCTTGACCCAGGGCTTGCGCAGCAGACCCAGTGCGTTGGCTTTCTTCGCCAGCAGTGCTGCCGCCACCACGTTGCGCGGGTTGGAGGTGTTGGTGCAGGATGTGATGGCGGCGATGATGACGGCGCCATCCGGCATCAGGCCTTGTGCTTCCTCAGTCTTGCCTGCTGCTAGCTTGGCTTCGTCGGCGATGCCGCGCTCGTGCAGCGCGGAGGTCGGCAGACGACGGTGCGGGTTGGAGGGGCCCGCCATGTTGCGCACTACGCTGGACAGATCAAATTCCAGCACGCGCTCGTATTCGGCGGCGGTCATCTGATCCGCCCACAGCCCGGTGGTCCTGGCGTAGTTTTCCACGAGGGCGACTTGCTCGGGCTCGCGTCCGGTCAGTTTCAGATAGGTGATGGTCTGCGCGTCGATGTAGAACATGGCCGCCGTCGCACCGTATTCCGGGCACATGTTGGAGATGGTCGCGCGGTCGCCGATGCTGAGGCTGTCCGCGCCTGCGCCGAAGAATTCGACCCAAGCGCCGACCACTTTTTCCTTGCGCAAAAATTCGGTCAGCGCCAGCACGATGTCGGTGGCGGTGATGCCGGGCTGACGTTTGCCCACCAGCTTCACGCCGACGATGTCCGGCAGGCGCATCATGGAAGGCAGACCTAGCATGACGGTTTCCGCTTCCAGACCGCCGACGCCGATGGCGATCACGCCGAGAGCATCGACATGCGGGGTGTGGGAGTCTGTGCCCACGCAGGTGTCTGGAAAGGCCACGCCTTCACGCGCCTGAATCACCGGTGACATTTTTTCCAGATTGATCTGGTGCATGATGCCGTTGCCGGCCGGGATCACGTCCACGTTCTTGAACGCAGTCTTGGTCCACTCGATGAAGTGGAAGCGGTCTTCGTTGCGGCGGTCTTCGATCTCGCGGTTCTTGCGGAACGCATCCTTGTCGAAACCGGCGGCTTCCACGGCCAGCGAGTGGTCAACGATGAGCTGGGTCGGCACGACCGGGTTGACCAGCGCAGGGTCGCCGCCCTGATCGGCGATGGCGTCACGCAGACCGGCGAGGTCGACCAAGGCGGTCTGGCCCAAGATGTCGTGGCACACGACACGGGCGGGATACCACGGGAAATCCAGATCGCGCTTGCGTTCGATCAACTGCTTCAGTGCATCGGTCAACGCTTCCGGTTCGCAGCGGCGCACCAGTTGTTCGGCCAGCACTTTGGAAGTGTAGGGCAGCTTGGCATAAGCGCCGGGCTGGATGGCTTCGACGGCTGCTTGGGTGTCGAAGTAGTCCAGCTTGGTTCCGGCTAAAGGCTTACGGTATTGGGTATTCATAATGTCCTTCAAAATCTTTTTTAGCCACAGAGAACACAGAGCACACAGAGAGAAAAGATTAGGCCTTCAATGCGCCGCTCTGAATATTGATGCAGGTTTCTCTGTGATCTCTGTGGCTAATTTGTTTTCAGGGTTTAACGCTTTTCAATCGGCACCCAAGCCAAATTTTCCGGCCCGACATAGTTCGCGCTCGGGCGGATGATCTTGCCGTCGGCGCGTTGTTCCATCACGTGTGCGCCCCAGCCGGTGACGCGCGAGATGACGAACAGTGGGGTGAACATTTCGGTCGGCACGCCCATCTGGTTGTACGACACGGCGGAGAACCAGTCGAGGTTGGGGAACATTTTTTTCAAGTCCCACATCACGCTTTCCAGCCGGTCGGCGATGTCGTACATCAGCGTGTTGCCGTTCTCATCCGAGAGCGTCTTCGCCACGCGTTTGATGACCACGTTGCGCGGGTCGGAGATGGTGTACACCGGATGGCCGAAGCCGATCACGATCTCTTTGCGACCGACGCGCTCGCGGATGTCGGCCTCGGCTGCGTCCGCGCTCTGGTAGCGGCTCTGGATGCGGAACGCTTCCTCGTTCGCGCCGCCGTGTTTGGGGCCGCGCAAGGCACCGATGGCACCGGTGATGCAGGAATAGATGTCGGAGTTGGTGCCCGCGATCACGCGCGCGGTGAAGGTGGAGGCGTTGAACTCGTGCTCCGCGTACAAAATCAGCGAGGTGTGCATCGCGCGCACCCACGAAGCTTTGGCCGGTTTGCCGTGCAGCAGATGCAGGAAGTGGCCGCCGATGGAATCGTCGTCGGTCTCGACTTCGATGCGTTTGCCGTTGTGGCTGTAGTGATACCAGTACACCAGCATGGAACCGAAGCTGGCCATCAGGCGATCCAGTATCTCTTTGGTCTGTGCCGGGTCGTGCGATTCGGCTTCCTGTTCCACCGTGCCCAGCACCGAGCAGCCGGTGCGCATCACATCCATCGGGTGTGCGGTGGCGGGCAGCGCTTCCAGCGCCTGCTTCACCGCTTGCGGCAGGCCGCGCAGTTTTTGCAGCTTGGCTTTGTAGGCTTTGAGTTGCGCGGCAGTCGGCAGCGTGCCGTGGATCAGCAGGTGCGCGATCTCTTCAAACTCGGCTTGTTCGGCAAAGTCGAGAATATCGTAGCCGCGATAGTGCAAATCGTTGCCCGTGCGTCCCACGGTGCAAACGGCGGTATTGCCCGCGACCGTGCCGGAAAGGGCGACGGATTTTTTGGGTTTGGGTAAGGTGCTTTCTTCTGCCATGGTCTTCTCCCTGTGTTGATGTTTATTTAGCGAGCAGCTACAACCCCCTCCAACTCCCCCTTATCAGGGGGAGAGCCGTCCGCTCCTCCCCTGATAAGGGGAGGCTGGGAGGGGTTAGGTTCACTCAGCCCCCTTCTCCGCAAACAACCGATCCAGTTGCTGCTCGTAAGCGTGGTAGCCGAGGTAGTCATACAGCTCCATGCGCGTCTGCATGGTGTCCACCACCTTTTGTTGCGAGCCGTCGGCGAGGATGTGCTGGTACACATTCAAAGCGGCCTTGCTCATGGCGCGGTAGGCCGAGAGCGGGTACAGCACGAGTTGCACGCCCACGCCCGCCAGTTGCTCGGTGGTGAACAGCGGTGTCGCGCCGAACTCGGTGATGTTGGCCAGCACCGGCACTTTTACGGTGTGGGTGAATTCGGCGTATTGCTCCAGCGTGGTCATCGCTTCGGGGAAGATCATGTCCGCACCCGCTTCGACGCAGGCTTGTGCGCGTTCGATGGCGCTTTGCATGCCTTCCACCGCCAGCGCGTCGGTGCGCGCCATGATGACGAAGCTGCTGTCCACGCGCGCATCCACGGTGGCCTTCACGCGATCCACCATCTCTTGCTGGCTGACGATGGCTTTGTTGGGGCGGTGGCCGCAGCGTTTTTGCATTACTTGGTCTTCGATGTGGAATCCGGCTGCACCGGCCTGCGCCACTTCGCGCGTGGCGCGGGCGATGTTGAATGCGCCGCCCCAGCCGGTGTCGATGTCCACCAGCAGCGGCAGGTCGCTCGCGGCGGTGATGCGGCGCGTGTCTTCGCACACGTCATGCAGCGTGGTGATGCCGAGGTCGGGAATGCCCAGCGAAGAAGCCGCCACGCCGCCGCCGGAAAGGTACAGCGCCTTGTGCCCGCTCTTCTGCGCGAGGATGGCGCAATAGGCGGTGACGGCTCCGACGACTTGCAGGGGATGGTTGTCTGCGACGGCTTTGCGCAGTTTGTTGCCGGGGGTATTACTCATGCGGCCTCCTCTTTATCAATGATTTCGCTGATGCTGCGCCATGCGCCCTGGATGTGGCGGCGCATGAGCATTTCGGCCAGTTCGCCGTCGCGGTTCGCCAGTGCTTCGACAATCTGGCGGTGTTGTTGCAGGGCGGGGGTGGTGCGTTTTTCGTTGCGGCTGGTGCGGTAGCGGCACATGCGCAGCAACTGGTATTGCTCGTTGCCCAGCATGTCCATCAGCATCTCGTTGCGGCTGCCGCGCACGATCTTGTAATGGAAGTCGAGGTCGCCCTCGCTTTGCGCATAGACTTTGCCGTGCTGCTGTTTGATTTGTTTTTCGTGCTGGTCGAGCAGGGCGGCCAGTTGGGCGATTTCGTCGTCGGTCATTTGTGTGGCGGCGATGCGGCAGGCCAGGCCTTCCAGCGCTTCGCGCACCGCGTACAGGTCGGACATGGACTTGCGATCCAGTATCACCACGCGCGCTCCGGCGTTGGGTACGCGCTTGACCAGCCGCATGCCTTCCAGATGGCGCAATGCTTCGCGCAAAGGGCCGCGCCCCATGCCGAAGCGTTCGGCCAGCTCCGCCTCGTTCAGCTTCTGGCCTTGTTCCAGCTCGCCGGTGACGATGCTGTGCGCCAGTTTGCGCGAAGCGATGTCGGCCAATGTGCCTTGTTCGGGGGTATCAATCAACATTGCAATCACTTCATATTGTCGACAATGTGTAAAACTCTAGCACCAAAAAATGATTAATGTGCGAATATTTTTAATTAATGTCGACAAATTGGTGTCCGCTGGCGGCAGGGAAATATTCTCGCAATTGACCTGTTGCATGCCTTCACGCAAGATGCGCCACCTTTGTGGTATTCGAAAATCAGGAGTTTGGAAATGAAAAATCGTTGCTGGCTATTGATGGCGTTGGCGCTATTGGCAACTTCGTCGGCGCGGGCGGAGGAGGAATTGTCCGCCGGGCAGGCGCTGTATCTGCCCGTCTACTCATACATCTGGCACGGCGACCGCATGGGCAGCGACAAGTCTCCGGCGAAGACGCTGGTGTCGGCGTTGGTCAGCATCCGCAACACCAGCCTCAAAACGCCGATCCGCGTGGTATCGGCGCGCTACTACAGTACGGATGGCAAGTTGCTCAACGAGTATGTGCCCAAGCCGGTCGTGATAGGCGCGATGGGTACGTTGGAGTTGTTTGTCGAGCGCAAGGAAGCGGAAGGCGGTTCGGGCGCGAATTTCGTGATTCAGTGGGATGCCGCAACGGCAACCAACCCGCCCGTGGTCGAGGCGGTACACGCGGATATACGCGGCGGCAGTCATGCGCTTGCGCTGATTACGACTGCGCGGGCGATTCGGACGGATAAATAACTATCCGCGGCACGTTCAGACGTGCTGTTTCAGCAGTGACTCAAATTGTTCGATCGGAACCGGCTTGCCGAACAGATAGCCCTGGTAGTGCAGGCATCCCTTGTTCTGTAGCGGTTGCCGTTGCACTTCGGTTTCCACGCCTTCGGCGATGACATCCAGATTCAGGCTGTGGGCCATCGCGATGATGGTGCGCACGATTGCCTTGTCGCTAGGGTCGTTGGCGATATCGCGCACGAACGACTGGTCGATCTTGAGTTGGTCGAGCGGCAGTCGTTTCAGGTATTGCAGCGACGAATAACCGGTGCCGAAATCATCCAGCGAGAACTGGACGCCGATTTTTTTCAGCGCGTTCATGTTCGCGATGGTGTCCTGAATGTTGTCCAGCAACATGCTTTCGGTCAGTTCCAGCTTGAGGCGGGTCGGGTCAATGCCGTAGCGTTGCGAGATCGCGCCGACTTCATCGACGAAACCGGCCTGGCGGAACTGTTTGGCGCTAACGTTGACCGCCAGTACGAGCTGGTTCATGTGCGGGTCTTGCTGCCATTTGCGTAATTGCACGCATGCCGTTTCCAGCACCCAGCGCCCGAGCGGCAGGATCAGGCCGGTTTCTTCCGCCAGCGGGATGAACTGGAGTGGTGAAATCAGGCCGCGCTCGGGATGTTCCCAGCGAATCAATGTTTCCGCTCCCACCGGGTGCCGTTTTTCATCGACCTGAATTTGGTAGTACAGCTCGAACTGGTGTTTTTCCAGCCCGAGGCGCAGTTCGCTTTCGAGCGAGGCTCGGGCGTTGATGCTGTCCTGCATCTGCGGGTCGAAGAAGCGCAATGTGTTGCGGCCGGATTTTTTGGCCTGATACATGGCGATGTCGGCGTGCTTGAAAATATCGTCCGGTGCCTGCATGTGGTCGAGGAACAGGGTGGCGCCGATACTTGGGGTGTTGCGGTAAGTGTGCTCGGCAAGCTGGTAAGGCTGGTTGAGCGCGGCGAGGATTTTTTCGCCGATGGCCTCGGTCTGCGCCGCCGCATCCAGCGCATTTTCACTCAGGTCTTCCAGCATAACGACGAACTCGTCGCCCCCCAGTCTGGCCACGGTGTCGCCCTCGCGTACGCAGGCCGACAGGCGCTCTGCCACTTGTTGCAGCAGCAGGTCGCCGATGTCGTGGCCCAGCGTGTCGTTGAGCGTCTTGAAATTGTCTAGGTCGATGAACAGCAGTGCGCCTTCGCGTCCGCTGCGCGCGCTCGAGGCCAGCGCCTGCTCCAACCGGTCGAGCAGCAGCCTGCGATTGGGCAAGCGGGTGAGCGGATCGTAAAACGCCAGATTCTTGATTTCCGCCTCCGCTGATTTCCGCAGCGTGATATCGGAAAGCGCGCCGACATAGTTGGTCACGTTGCCGCAGTGATCTTTTACCGCGGCAATCGTGATGTATTCGGGGAACACTTCGCCGTTTTTGCGGCGGTTCCATATCTCGCCTTCCCATGTGCCATCGGCATTGATGCGATCCCACATGGTTTTGAAGAACTCTTGATCCTGCCTGCCGGAACTGAACATACGCGGATTTTTTCCGATGACTTCTTCCGAGCTGTATCCGGTGATTTTGCTGAATGCGCTGTTGACCCGCAGGATGTTGCTGTCGGCGTCGGTAATCAGCATGCCTTCCTGCGACTCGAATGCCGTGGCGGCAATATGCAGGTCGAGTTCCGCCAAGTCGCGTTCCGCCAGCAGGTGGATTTTTTCCAGAGCGACACTGACCAGTTGGCTCACCGAGTCGAGGAAGCCGATTTCGGCTTCGGTCCATTCTTTTTGCGAGTGGATGTGGTTCAGCGTCAGCAGGTAGTAGCCGTCTTCGCGGAATGAGAAGGGGTACCAAAGCAGGCTGCGTATCATCATTTGCCGGTGCAGGATGTCGCCGGAGCCATCTTGCAGCAGATGCGGGTTGACCCGGTCGTGCTGGCTGGAGAGCCAGCGGCGCGTGTTGCGCACTTCGGTGGCCGCATCGATAAAGATATCGAGCGGATAGGTGGCTTTGGTCGGCGTAATGTCCGGGTGCTGCGGGTTCAGCCACTCGGTCATGCCGATGGCCTGCCGTTTGCTGAACGAAACATCGTAGATCAGCGCGCGGTCGGTGCCGAGCATTTCGCTGATGACATGCACTGCATCTTCGAGCAGTTGCGCCGGGCTGTCCTGCTCGACCACGATTTTGGCGATGTTGTTCAGCGCGCGGGCAAATTCCAGTTGCTGGTGCAGCCCGGTTTCGGCGAGTTTGCGCTCGGTGATGTCCTGTATCAGTACGATGCGTGCGGCTGTGCCGCCGTATTGAATCGGCATGGTGCTTAGTTCTACATCGATCAGTTGCCCGTTTTTTTTCAGGTGGCGCACTTCCATTGCGACCACGCCGCCGGGGGAATTGGCTAGGACTGTGCGGAGCGCGGGGATGTCTGCGGCGGGGCGGATGTCATGCAGAGTCATCCGGGAAAATTCTTCGCGCGTATAGCCGTAGTGTTCTACCGCGCGGTCGTTTACCTCGAGGAATTTGAGGCTGCTTTCGGCGAACACCCACATCGGCATCGGGTTGGTGTCGAACAGCAGGTGGTAGCGCTTTTCACTTTCCTGCAGTTGTTTCTGTGCTCGGTTGCGGCTGCGCAGGAATACGATACGACCGGCAATGAGCAGCAGTATGAGCGCACCCAGCAGGCCAAACAGCAGGAATAAACGAATGCGTTCATGGGTGAATTCGATAACCTTGGGCAGCGGTTGGGCAATATGCAGGTTGAGATTTTCGTGGCCGATTTTTTTGTGTGCCAGCAGCAGCGGGATGGCGCTGTCATTGAGCATTTGTAATGCGGGGTGGGATTGTTGTTCCCACAGCCTGATCGTGATTGCCGGGAACTGGGTGCGTTTGTAGCGTTCCATGCGGCTGCTGTCCGGCACGGTGGCGATAGCGGCGCCGGGCAGGGAGTGCATTTCCAGATTTTTATCCTGCGCCAGCACGATGACACCGTTGTTGTCGCTGATGAAGGCGTCCGCCGGGTTGACCCAGTGCGACTGGGCGGGCAGGTTGATTTTCACCGCAACCGCACCGGCGATGCGTCCGCCGAGCGTGATTGGCGCGCTAAAAAACAGGCCGGGGATATTGCTGGTTTTACCCACCGCGAACTGGTGCCCCAGCTTGCCTTCCATGGCGTGGCGGAAATATTCCCGGTCCGAATAATTCACTCCGACGAAACTGTCCGGTTTGTCGGCATTACTGGAGGCGATACAGTCGCCCGCTGCATTCATGATGAAGCTGACGTCGACGGACAGTGCTCCGCTGGCAAGATCCAAACGCTGATTGACTGTTTGCAGCCGGGTATCGGTGCTCCACAGTTTCTTTTGCCGCTCTTTGTCCTGCGGTGATGTGCGCGGCGCATTACCCCACTTTGCCACTGCATTCTGCACATTCGGGTCGTTCGCGATCAGGGTTGGGACGTTGTGTAGCCGATTAAGGTCGCGGGCGATGTCTTCGGCAAGGCTGGATGCCAGCAAATCAACTGCGGCGGATCGCTCTTCGATGAGCGCATTGGTGCGCGAATTTTCGACGAACCCGGTGGCAAACCAGCTTGCGATCAACCAGAGCGATAGCGTGGCGACGAATGCGCTCCATAGACGGGCGTTGGTTCTGGATTTCACGGGCTACTCTTCCTATTCTGAATCATGTTACTTCCCCGACATAACTGTCGGCCGAGGATAGTTTATTGGCGCCATGTAAGTGCGGCTGGGCGGTTCGTATTGTACTTTAGCGGACGGATTCCGGCAGGAGTCGCTAAGCTAATTCCTGCACCGGTGTGAGTGCCGTGACGATGTGTTCGCCGCTGACGAGGGTGATTTTCGATTATCGGCAGGGGGAGCGCGGTGCGGGATATACGCTACGACAAATAGGATTAGTGATTAAACCGGTAACTCTTCGCCGGATACAAATTCCATCCGCCATTCCCGTCCAGTTCCAGCACCTGCGAGTGGTATTTCAGCACCGAGGGGCGGTGGGCGATGCTGATGAGCGTGGTGCCACTCCCCGCCAGTTGCTTGTACAGGCTGTCTTCGTTGGCAATATCCAAGGCGCTGGTGGCTTCGTCCAGTATGGCGTACTTGGGGGAGGCGAGCAGCAGGCGGGCGAAGGCCACGCGCTGTTGTTCGCCCACCGATAGCACTTTTCCCCAATCCAGTTCCGCATCCAGACCGCCCAGTCGTTCAGCCAGATAGGGCAGGTTGACGAGTTCCAGTTGGCACAGCAGTTCTTCATCGGTAATTTCGCGCGCTTGCTTGGGATACAAAAGCTGGTGGCGCAGGCTGCCCAGCAGCATGTACGGGTGCTGCGGCAGAAACATGATTTCCGCCGTGTCGGGGCGGATGATGCGGCCGCTGCCCGAGTTCCATAGCCCGGCAATCGCGCGCAGCAATGAACTTTTGCCGCTGCCGCTGTGGCCGGTAATCAACAGCCCCTCGCCGGGATTAATCGTCAGCGAGAGATGGCGGATCAGGGTGCGTTCGTGTTTCGGCGTTTGCAGGGTGAGATTTTCGATGGCGAAGCGCGAGTCTTTTTGTTCCCAGACGATCTTGCTCGCGGTCTTGGGGGTGGCGATTCCCGTGCTTTCCAAGGTGTGGCCGAAGCTGTGCAGACGCTCTATCCCGGCGGCGAATTTGCTCAGGTCTTCGAAGTGGTCGATGACCACGGTCATGGCAACCAATATCGCCGAGAATGCGCCCCCGGCCTGAACCGCCAGCCCGACTTCCAGTTCGCCCGACAGCACGCGGTCGGCGATGATGACGGTGGGCAGGATGATGGTGATGAAGCTGTAGCTGTACTGGAACAGATTCAGCTTCAGTTGCGCCTTGATGAGCTTGACGTAATTGTCGAAGGCATCGTTGAAGCGCAGGCTGACCTGCCGGGATTCCTGTGCTTCGCCCCGGTAGAAGGCAATCGCTTCCGCGTTTTCGCGGATGCGCACCAGACTGAAACGGAAATTGGCCTCGCGTTTGAGCTGGTAGAAATTGATGCCGATCATGAGTTTGCCGAACACCAAAACAGTGAAGGCAGTGCCGACCGTCGCGTACACCACCAGAAAGTAAACCAGCTTGGGCGAGATCGACCACAGCACGCTGGAGAACGCGACGAGTTGCAGGATCGCGCCGATCAGCACCAGCAAAAAGTAGAGGGACTTGTGGGTGAAGGTGTTGATGTCTTCCGCGATACGCTGGTCGGGGTTGTCGATCTCGGGATTGGCGTTCAGCTCGTAATACGCGCGGTTGCTGAAATAGTTGCCCAGAAATTTGCGGGTCAACCAGCGTCGCCAGCAAATCGCCAGCTTGTCGCGCACGAAGTAGTAGAACGCATAAATCGGCACGGCTGCCGCCAAGATGTACAGGCTGTGATGGATGGAGAGCCAGAACCTGTCCGCATCCCGCGCCGCCAGCGCCGAAGTGAGCTCCCCGGTGAGATCGTTGAATTTAACCGCGAACCCCGTCTGCCCCAGCAGCAACAGCACCAGCAGAACTAACAAGCCCCGTGCTTGCCACTTTTCATTTTCAAACCAGTAGGGGGCTGCAATCGAGCGGAAGCGTTGCCAGAGATGGCGGTCGAGGCTAATCATCAGGTTTGCTAAACCAACCCCATCGCCACCAGCGCGATAAATGCCGCGAACAAAGCGAAGTGGCTGATACCTTCGATGGCGTTGGTTTCGCCGTCGTGCAGGTTGTTCATCACCGTGACGAAAGTGAGCAGCAGCATGCCGCCCTGCACCGGCGTTAGCGCCATGACGATGCGTTCGCCGTTGAATAGGGCGATGGCTTCGATCACCGGCAGGGTGAGCAGCACGGTGGCGAGCGATGCGCCGAGCGCGATGTTGACGGTGGTCTGCATGCGGTCTTGCTGCGCGGCTTTGAGCGCGGTGAGAATTTCCGGGCTGGCGGAAATCAGCGCGACCAGTACCGCGGGGATGGACATGGGCAGCCCGCTACCGGCCAGCCCCGCATCCAGCAATACCGACAGCACCTCCGACAGCAATCCGACCAGCACGATGGCGCCGATCATGATGCCGATATGCAGCGCATTGGGGCTGTGCGATTCGTCGTGCGCTTCTTCGTCGGTTTCGGACGAGTACTCGAAAAAAGTGCGGTGCTCCACCGTTTGCAAACGCAAAAATCCCATGTACATCACCGCCATGATGCCGATAGAAAAGACGGAGTAGATTTGCCATTTTTCACTAGGCACGAAGTCGGGAATGAACATGCCGATGCCGATGGCGACGATCAGCATGGCGATGAACGAATTGCCCGAATCGACGTTGTATTTGGAGCTGCCGTGCTTGAGCCCGCCGACGATTGCGGCGAGGCCGAGGATGCCGTTGATGTCGAACATGATGGCGGAGAACACGGTGTCGCGGGCCAGCGTGGGGTTCGGTTCGCCCGTCAATAACACCACCAGGATCACAACTTCCACCGAGACCGCCGCCAGCGTGAGGATTAGCGTGCCATACGGTTCGCCGAAACGCACGGCCAGCACTTCGGCGTGATGCGCGATGCGGAATGCGACACCGATGATGGCGGCGAGGATCACCAGCAGCAGCCCCCACAATGCGCCGCCGCCATGTTCGACGGCACCGTGTTCAAAGGCAAAACCCAGTCCGAGGACGATCAGGGCAATAGCAACGGGGAATTCGGATTTGAGATATTTCATAAGCTTTTCTTAGCCTCAGGGATTATTTGAGTTTTTCGCGATTGCCCCCTCTCCCTCCGGGAGAGGGTTGGCGTGAGGGTAATGCCTTTGGTAGGTCACGAAATGATATTGCAGCGGCTGCGGCGTTTCCTGTGAACGCACCTCGCGCGCGGTTTCTTGCCATACACTCTTATCGAACGCGGGGAAGTGCGCGTTGCCGTCCACGTCTTGCTGAATTTCGGTGATGTAGAGCGTGTCGGCGAGTTGCAGCGATTGGGTGTAAATATCCGCGCCGCCGACGATAAAAATTTCCGAATCATTGGCGCAAGCCTTGATGGCCTCCTGTATCGAATGCGCCATCAGGCAGCCTTCGATTTTCAGACTCCGGTCGCGCGTCACCACCACCGTGGTGCGCCCCGGCAGCGGCTTGCCGATAGAGTCGAACGTCTTGCGCCCCATAATCATGTGGTGCCCCATGGTCAGTGCTTTGAAATGCTTGAGGTCTTCCGGGCAGCGCCAGGGCAGGGTGTTGTTGATGCCGATGGTGCGGTTGCGCGCCATCGCCACAATCAGGGAGATGCTCATATCGCGACAGGAGCCTTAATGGCCGGATGCGGATCGTAACCTTCCAGCGTGAAGTCTTCGAACTTGAAGCCGAAGATGTCTTTCACCGCAGGATTAATTTTCATGGTCGGCAATGCACGCGGTTCGCGCGACAACTGCAACTGCGTCTGTTCCATGTGGTTGGAATACAAATGCGCGTCGCCGAAAGTGTGCACGAAGTCGCCCGCTTTGAGTCCGCACACTTGCGCCATCATCATGGTGAGCAGCGCGTAGCTGGCGATGTTGAACGGCACGCCGAGGAAAATGTCGGCGCTGCGCTGGTAGAGCTGGCAGGAGAGCTTGCCGTCCGTCACGTAGAACTGGAAGAAAGCGTGGCAGGGCGCTAACGCCATCTGGTCGAGTTCGCCCACGTTCCAAGCCGAGACGATGATGCGGCGCGAATCGGGATTGTTCTTGATCTGGTCTACGGCGATTTTGATCTGGTCGATCACGCGGCCGTCTATCGCCGCCCACGAGCGCCATTGCTTGCCGTACACGGGACCCAAGTTGCCGCTCTCGTCCGCCCATTCATCCCAGATGCTGACGCCGTTTTCCTTGAGATATTTGATGTTGGTTTCGCCCTGCAAGAACCACAGCAGTTCGTGAATGATCGAGCGCAGATGGCATTTTTTGGTGGTGACCAGCGGAAAGCCCTGCGATAGGTCGAAGCGCATCTGGTAGCCGAACACGCTGGTAGTGCCGGTGCCGGTGCGGTCGGATTTTTTGGTGCCGTGATCCAGCACGTGTTGCATCAAGTCGAGATAGGCGCGCATAGGAATTTTAAGAGTAATTAAGTGCTAGCCACAGAGAACACAGAGTACACAGAGAGATAGGCGAAGGGGTTTGTTTTTCTCTGTGCCCTCTGTGTTCTCTGTGGCAAAAAGTTTTTTCAGCGATAATGGCAAGATTCACCATTTATCGAGGACGCAATGCTAGCACAACTGACCCTGATTCCTTCCCTGCCCAAGAGCGTGTCCGCCACCCATTTGCTGGTGCTGCTGCCTAAAGCCAAGACTTTGCCCAAGGATGCGCCCCATGCCGAATTGCTCGCCGCTGTGCTCAAGCGCCGCGATATGAAAGCGGATGAATTGGCGAAATCGGCGGTGAGTGCGGTGACGGCAAGCGGCGCGCTGATCGTGTGGGCGATGCTGGATTTTGACAAGGATACCTTCGCGCAGCAGACGCAGGTGCGCAAGGCTTTGCAGGTGTTGCTGGAAGAGCAGCCCAAGCAGATCAGCATTGTGGTGCAGGGCGACGAGTCGCAGCGCCAGCGCGCCGCCGAGTTGGCGGTGTACGGTGCGTGGGTGAACGGGGCGTTGTTGCCGGTGCACAAGAAGAAAGACGAGCGCAAAGCGCTAAAGAAAATCGAACTGGTCGGTTACAACGGCAAATTCGATACCCTCAAAGCCCAAGCCGAAGGCAATCTGCTGTGCCGCGAATTGACGGTGTTGCCGCCGAACGAATTGACTCCCGCAAACTATCGCGCGCGCATTACCAAACTGGCGCAGCAGCAGGGGTGGGCGCATGAAGAATTTGATCTGAAAAAATTGCGCAAGATGGGCGCGGGCGGATTCGTCGCCGTGGCGCAGGGCAGCGCGGATGAGGATGCCGCCATCGTGCATCTCAGCTACAAGCACCCCAAGGCCAAGCAGACCGTGGCCTTGGTGGGTAAGGGCATCTGCTTCGATACCGGCGGACACAACCTCAAGCCCGCGCGCTACATGCACAACATGCACGAGGACATGAATGGCTCCGCCGTGGCGCTGGGCATTTTGCTGGCGGCCACGCAGAGCAAGTTGGCCGTGAATATCGACTGTTGGGTGGCGCTGGCGCAGAACCACATCAGCCCCAAGGCGTACAAGCAAAACGACATCGTCACCGCGCTGAACGGCACGACCATCGAGGTGATCCACACCGATGCCGAGGGGCGCATGGTGTTGTCCGACACGCTCACGCTGGCCTCGCGCGCCAAGCCGGATTTAATGATCGACTTCGCCACGCTCACCGGCAGCATGGCGACCGCGCTGGGCGCGCGCTATAGCGGCGTGTTCGCCACCAGCGACGAGTTGGCGCAACGCGCGGTGAACGTAGGCAAGCAGAGCGGCGAGCGGCTCTGCGCCTTCCCGCAGGACGAAGACTACGAACCCGCGCTCGACTCCAAAGTGGCCGACATCAAACAATGCACGCTGGACGGCGATGCCGACCACATTCTGGCAACCCGCTTCCTGAAGCGCTTCGTGGAAAAAGATGTGCCCTGGCTGCATGTGGATTTGTCCTCCAGCCGTTGCGATGGCGGGCTGGGCATCATCGCGCATGAGGTGAACGGTTTCGGCGTGGCTTGGGGCTTGGGGATGCTGCAAAAATGATAAGCAAACTTTTGCAGTTCAAACCTGATTTTTTGCCGCAATGGCTGTTCTGGCTGCTGCTATCGTTGGGTGGAATATTTGCGTTGTGCGTGGCGGCGGTTGGGACGTGGGTGTTGCTGACGCAGATTGATTTTATGTGAGCCGCAAATCTGGATGCGCCTGTAGGAGCGAGCTTGCTCGCGAAAGCGCTTCGCGAGCAAGCTCGCTCCTACAAGGTTTAATGAAGCTATTGCACCGCGAATGCCACCACGGCATAGCGCGCAAATTTACCGACCAGCATGAACAGTGCCGCGTACAGCGGATTCAATCTTAGCCATCCTGCCGCAACGCACAGCGCATCACCAATCAGCGGCGCCCACGCGAGCAGTAATGCGGGTGTTCCGTAATGCCGCACTTTTTCCACATGCTTGAGTTGCTGCGTCATCGGCAGCATCCATCCCATACCGAACGAAATCATCCCGCCTAGCGTGTTGCCGAGCGAGCCCAGCAACAGCGCGGGCCAGAATAATTCGGGATGGAGTTTTAATACGCCGATCAGTACCAGTTCGGAACCGCCCGGCAGCAGGGTGGCGCCGAGCAGGCTGGAGATGAATAGCCCCCAGAGGCTGAGGTCGCCGCTCAGAAGTTCGGTGAGGGTATCCAAGAAATTAATCCAGTGTGCGGCGGAAGGTTTTTAAGCCGACGCCCAGTACGACGACAATGAATAGGAATAGCGGCCAGATATGTGGCAGCAGTAATTCCAGTTCGTTACCCTTGAGCAATATGCCGCGCACCAGTTGCAGGAAATGGGTGAGCGGCAGGCAGTTGCCGACCATCTGCGCCCATTGCGGCATGCCGCGAAACGGGAACATGAAGCCGGAAAGCAGGATGGAGGGCAGGAAGAAAAAGAAGGTCATTTGCATTGCCTGCAACTGGTTGCGGGCAATGGAGCTGAAGGTAATGCCCAAGGTGAGATTGGCGCAGATGAACAGCAGCACCACGCCGTACAGCAGGGTGAGGCTGCCGATCATCGGCACGTGAAATATCCAGTGTGCCGCCAGCAGGATGACGCTGACCTGAATGAGCCCGATGAGGATATAGGGCACGATCTTGCCGGTCATCACTTCCAGCGGCGTGGCGGGCGTGGCAAGCAGGGTTTCGAACGTGCCACGTTCGCGTTCGCGCGTCATGGCGAGGCCGGTCATCAGCACCATGGTCATGGTCAGGATCACGCCGATTAATCCGGGCACGATGTTGTAGGCGGTGATGCCGTCGGGGTTGTAGCGTTTCTGGGCGCGCAATTCGATGAGTCCGCCCTGAACCGGAAGATGGAATCCCGGCAGGTCGGGCGCGAATACTTCGTTGCCGAGGCGGTTGAGCACGCCGAGCGCACCGCTTGCCGCGACCGGATCGGTGGCATCGGCTTGCACCAGTATCGCGGGGCGTTCTCCGCGTATCAGCGCGCGTTGAAAACCCTGCGGAAAAGTGACGACGAATTGCACGTCGCCGCGATTCAGCAAACGGTCTGCTTCGCGCTCGCTGGTGATTGTGCCGACGATGTCGAAATAACCACTGTTTTGCATGGCAGCGAGGTAGTCTCGCGTGAACGGGCTGGATTCGTGCAGCAGGACAACGGTCGGCAGGTGTTTGGGGTCGGAGTTGATCGCGAAGCCGAAAATCAGCAGCTGGATAATCGGGATGCCGAGAATCATGCCGAAGGTCAGGCGGTCGCGTTTGAGCTGGATGAATTCTTTAATGACGATGCCTATCCAGCGGTGCCAGGACATGCGGCGCAAATGCAGACGGAGGGGTTTGCGCTTCATTCGAACTGGTCGCGCGCATCGCGCATCATGTGGATGAAGGCATCTTCGAGGGATGACGTGCCGCGCTCGATCATAAGCCGATGCTCGCGGCCGAACTGTTCGATGGACAGTCCCAGCAGTTCCGCATCTTTGCCGCTGACATGCAGTGTTGTGCCGAAAGTGGTGACTTGCTCCGCGCCGGGCAGGTCGCGCAAAGCTTCGGTATGCAGATGGGCATCGAGGCCGGTCACCACCCAGGTGGAGAGTTGTTGCGCGGCGATGATCTCGCCGGAAGTGCCGCTGGCCAGCAAATTGCCATAGGCGATGTAGGCGAGACGGTGGCAGCGTTCGGCTTCATCCATGTAATGCGTGGAGACGAGGATGGTGATGCCGGCTGCCGACAGTCGGTGTATCTCTTCCCAGAAATCGCGGCGCGCTTTGGGGTCGACGCCGGCGGTCGGTTCGTCGAGCAGCAATAATCTGGGGCGGTGCAGCAGACAGGATGCCAGCGCGAGGCGTTGCTTCCATCCGCCGGAGAGCGTGCCCGCGAGCTGGTCGCGCCGCGCGGTCAGCCCCAGTTCTTCGAGTGCCTGCGTTACCGCCTGTTTGCGTTCTTTCATGCCGAACATGCGCGCGACGAAATCCAGATTTTCGGCGATGGTCAGGTCGTCCCACAGCGAGAATTTCTGCGTCATGTAGCCGACATGTTTTTTGATTTCCACGCTTTCGTTGAGCACGTCGAAACCTAGGCAAGTGCCTTCGCCACTGTCCGGTGTAAGCAGGCCGCAGATCATGCGGATGGAGGTGGTTTTGCCGCTGCCGTTGGGGCCGAGGAAGCCGAATATTTCACCCTGCTTCACTTGCAACGCGAGGTCGCGCACGACATGTTTGTCGCCAAAGTGTTTGTTGATCCCTTTGACGTCGATGACGAGCGTCATTTGAGTTCGATGTCCACCGGCAAGCCGGGACGCAGGCGCGGCGCATCTTGCGGTGCGGGGACGGCTTCTACGCGGAACACCAGTTTTTCGCGCGAGCCCTGGCTGTAAATTACCGGCGGCGTGTATTCCGCCTGTGTCGCGATGAAGTTGACGGTGGCGGAAATCGGGGCGGCGCAACCGTCGCAGCTCGCCGTGATGGTCTGGCCGCTGTGCAATGTCGCGACCATGCTTTCCGGTACGAAGAAGCGGATGCGACGCTTGTTATCGGGCAGCAGGCTCAAGACCGGCTGTCCGGGCGGAACCCATTCGCCGGGACGGTAATAAATTTCCGTGACTTCGCCTTGTTCCGGTATTTGCGTGGTCTTGTTGGAGAGTTGCTCGCGCAGTACGTGCACCTGTGCGGCGGCCTGGGTTTGCGCGGCGAGCAGTTCGTCGGTGCGCGAGGCCGATGCAAAATTTTGTTTGGCCAATTCTTCCTGGCGTTTGAGTTGCGCCCGGGCAAATTTCAGCGAGGACTCTGCCGCATGCAGTTGCGCTTCCAGTGCCGCACTGCGGTTGGCGTTCTGTTTTGAGTTTTGGTTGCCGGACAGGGTAAACGCCAGACTGTCTTGGGCGGGATGATCTCCGCGTGCCACATTCAGCGTTTCGAGATAGCCTCCTTGCGGGGCGGATAGATACAGCCATTCGCCTTCTACATACCCCTGATAGGTATTCGCGGCAGGCTTGCTGCACGCCGCCAGCAGAATAAGTGGCAGAAGGGATAGTTTGTTCATGATGGCGATCGTCTCATCAAGTTGGTCTCATTCCAGCGAGCAGGGCATTATTCAGAGACGTGGAGAGGGCGCTAGTGGCGAGCCCTCTCCACGTGAATGCTTTAGTGCTTTTTCTTCGGTGCGAGCAGGTCGGTGATCGTGCCTTCCGCCATTTCCGCCGCGAAGCCCAGCGTTTCCGACAGCGTCGGGTGCGGGTGGATGGTGAGGCCGATGTCTTCCATGTCCGCGCCCATCTCCAGTGCCAGCACGCCTTCCGCGATCAGTTCGCCCGCGTTGGTGCCGACGATGCCCATGCCCAGAATGCGGCGCGATTTCGGATCGAGCAGCACTTTGGTGGCGCCTTCTTCGCGGGCGATGGAGAGCGCGCGACCGGAGGCCGCCCAAGGGAATGAAGCCTTTTCGTACTCGATGCCTTGTGCTTTGGCTTGCGTCTCGGTCAGCCCCATCCACGCGATTTCGGGATCGGTGTAGGCAACGGACGGAATGGTCAGGGGCTCGAAGAAGGCTTTGTGTCCGGCGATGTTTTCCGCCGCGACTTTGCCTTCATGCACGGCCTTGTGCGCCAGCATCGGGTCGCCCACGATGTCGCCGATGGCGAAGATGTGCGGCACGTTGGTGCGCATTTGCTTGTCTACGGGGATGAAGCCGCGCTCGTTCACGATCAGCCCTGCCGCTTCGGCGGCGATTTCGCGCCCGTTCGGACGGCGACCCACGGCCATCAATACCTTGTCGTAGAGTTGCGGTTCGGCGGGGGCTTGCTCGCCCTCGAAGGTGACTTTCAATCCGGCCTTGGTCGCTTCAATCTTGGTGACCTTGGTTTTCAGCATGATGGCTTCGTAGCGTTTGCCGATGCGGGTGTGTAGCGGCTTCACCATGTCTTTGTCCGCGCCGGGCATCAGTTGATCCATCAGTTCGACCACGGAAATCTTCGCGCCGAGTGCGTCATATACCGTCGCCATTTCCAGACCGATGATGCCGCCGCCGATCACCAGCATGCGCTTAGGTACATCCTTTAATGCCAGCGCGCCGGTGGAGTCGATGATGCGTTCGTCGTCGTAAGGGAAGCCGGGGATACGCGCCACGCTGGAGCCCGCGGCCACAATGGCGTTGTCGAAGGTGACGACCTTCTTACCTTCCGCAGTTTCCACTTCAATGCTGTTGGGCGAAGTGAACTTCGCCACGCCGCGCACCACTTGCACTTTGCGCTGCTTCGCCAATCCGGCGAGGCCGCCGGTGAGCTTGCCGATCACGCTTTCTTTCCAAGTGCGAATCGCGTCGATGTCGATCTTCGGTTTCGCGAAGGTTACGCCGTGATGGGAAACTTCTTCCGCTTCGTTGATGACCTTGGCGACATGCAGCAGCGCCTTGGAGGGGATGCAGCCGACGTTGAGGCAGACGCCGCCCAAGGAGGCGTGCTTCTCGATCAGCACCACTTGCTTGCCGAGGTCGGCAGCGCGGAAGGCGGCAGTGTATCCGCCGGGGCCCGCGCCGAGGACGACGACTTCGGCGTGGAGGTCACCTTTGGCGATGTTAACTGCGGGAGTCGGGGCAGCTTGCGGCGCAGCGGGTGCTGCCGCTTGCGGGGCCGGTTTGCTTGCGGCAGGCGCAGGGGCGGCTGCGCTGCTTTCCAGCAGCAGGATGACCGAGCCTTCGGACACTTTGTCGCCCACCTTGATCTTGAGTTCTTTCACCACACCGGCAACGGGCGAAGGCACATCCATCGTGGCCTTGTCGGTTTCCAGCGAGATGAGCGATTGCTCCTGCTCGACCGTGTCGCCCGCTTTCACGGCGATCTCGATTACGGCAACGCCCTTGAATCCGCCGATGTCCGGCACTTTAATTTCGATGGTTTGGCTCATGTTGTTCTCTCTTCTTATTAAACTCGGATTTGCCCGTTGCCGAGCACGATGAATTTTTGCGATGTTAAACCTTCCAGCCCGACAGGGCCGCGCGCGTGAATCTTGTCGGTGGAAATGCCAATCTCCGCGCCCAGTCCGTACTCGAAGCCGTCGGCGAAGCGCGTCGAGGCGTTCACCATCACGCTGGCGGAATCGACTTCGCGCAGGAAGCGCATGGCCTTTGTGTAGTTCTCGGTGACGATGCTGTCGGTGTGCTGCGAGCTGTAGGTGTTGATGTGCGCGATGGCCTCATCCAGATTCGCCACGATGCGCACGCTCAAGATCGGCGCGAGGTATTCGGTGCGCCAGTCTTCCTCAGTGGCGGCGGACATCTGCGTGACGAGTTTGCACGCGGCATCGTCGCCACGTAGCTCCACGCCTTTGTCTAGGTAGATTTTGCACAGGTCGGGCAATACCTTGGCGGCCACGTTTGCGTTCACCAGCAACGTTTCCATCGCATTGCACACGCCGTAGCGGTGCGTCTTGGCGTTGTCGGCGATGCGGATGGCTTTCGCCAGATCGGCTTCGTCGTCGATATACACATGGCAGATGCCGTCCAGATGCTTGATGACGGGCACCTTGGCTTCGTCGGAGATGCGCGCGATCAGGCTCTTGCCGCCGCGCGGCACGATTACGTCCACATATTCTTTCATGGTAATGAGTTCGCCCACGGCGGCGCGGTCGGTGGTGCTGACCACTTGCACGGCGGTCGCGGGCAAACCTGCCGCTTTGAGGCCTGCGTGTACGCAGGCCGCGATGGCTTGATTGGAATGGATGGCTTCCGAGCCGCCGCGCAGGATGCAGGCATTGCCCGACTTGATGCACAGGCCTGCGGCATCCGCCGTCACGTTTGGGCGCGATTCGTAGATGATGCCGATCACGCCGAGCGGCACGCGCATCTTGCCGACCTGTATGCCTGAAGGGCGGTAGCTCATGTCGCTGATGGAGCCGATCAAATCGGGTAGTGTGGCGATCTGCCGCAAACCTTCGGCCATGCCTTGGACAGTTTTTTCGGTGAGCGTGAGGCGGTCTACCGAGGCGGCATCGAGACCGTTGGCCTTGGCCGAGGCGACATCCTTGGCGTTCTCGGCAATGAGCTTGGCGCTGTCGCGCAGAATGGCATCCGCAATGGCTTGCAGCGCGCAGTTTTTAACGGCGGTTTCAGCCTGCGCCATCAGACGCGAAGCGGCGCGAGCCTGTTGTCCGACGGACTTCATGTATTGTTTTACGTCTTCCATGATGGTTCCAGTGTTGCAAGTGGCGCGCATTTTAGCATCCCGCTTGCGTTAGAATGCGCGCCTTTGTTTTGCCTCGAAATTCCATCCTGCTTGCAGGGGAATGTTGGGGCTAAAGATCAATGAAGTATTTTTAAGACGAAAAAAATGTCCGACATCCTGAAAAAAATTCTTGCCGTCAAAGCGCAGGAAGTAGCCGCCGCCAAGCCTGTTAAACCGCTCTCCAAAATGCGTGCCGAGGCCGAGCAGGCAGCTCCCGCGCGCGATTTTGTCGGCGCGATCCGCAATAAAATCGCGGCGGGACAATCCGCCGTCATCGCCGAAATCAAAAAAGCCAGCCCCAGCAAAGGCGTGATTCGCGCCGACTTTCGGCCGGCGGAAATCGCCGCCAGCTACGAGCAACACGGTGCGGCGTGCCTGTCGGTGCTGACCGACGAGCAATTTTTTCAAGGCAGCGCGGAGTATTTGATTCAGGCGCGCGCGGCCTGCGATTTGCCGGTGCTGCGCAAAGACTTCATGGTGGACGAGTATCAAATCTATCAGGCGCGGGCGATGGGGGCGGATGCCATTCTGCTGATTGCTGCCGAGCTGTCGTTGAAGCAAATGCAGTCGTTTGAAGCGCTGGCGCACCAGCTCGGCATGGCCGTGCTGGTCGAAGTGCATAACGGCGACGAGCTGGATGTGGCGCTGCAACTGACCACACCGTTGATCGGCATCAATAACCGTAACCTGCGCACCTTCGAAGTCAGCCTGCAAACCACGCTGGACTTGCTGGCGCGCATTCCGCAGGGGCGCATCGTCGTTACCGAGAGCGGCATCTTTACGTCGGATGATGTGAAGATGATGCGCCACCATAACGTGCATACCTTCCTCGTCGGCGAGGCATTTATGCGCGCAGATGATCCGGGTATCGAACTCGCGCGCGTTTTTAATTTTTAAATTTCCCTACCGCAATTTCATTGCAATTCTGTGACAGCGTGCAGCGTTGTTGCGCAATAGATACGCCTGTATGAAATTTTTGTTACACCCCCGTGAATCTTGAATTCATGGGGCAGAATCCGCTCCGAATTCTCACCGAGGGAATTTTGATTTCGAGGCCGTGTGGCCGATGAAACTGACTTTAACGTTAAGGAGCTTTAAAGATGCAAAAGAAAATTATCGCGCTGGCAATCGCCGCCGCAATTTCCGCACCGGCATTTGCCGATAACGCAAACGTGACTGTCTACGGTAAGGCTATTCTGGATATCGAATCCGTTAGCAACGACAAGTCCACACTGAGTCGCGCGACTCGCGTGCAAACCAACGCATCCCGTTTTGGTATCAAGGGCAAAGAAGACCTGGGTGATGGCTTGGCTGCTTGGTACCAGTACGAAGTGCAATTTGATGCTGATGGCAATAGCGGAAACGGTGCTGGCAATGGCACCCGCAACAGCGGTGTTGGTCTGGAAAGCGGTTTGGGTACCGTTATGTTCGGTATGTGGGATACACCGTTCAAACTGGCTCGCAACAAGATCGAACTGTTCGACAACACAACTTCGTTTAGCACCTACAATTTGGTTGGTCGTTCTAATGCCAATGCTGTGAACTTCAATACACGTCAGGCGAACGTTACACAGTACTGGTCTCCATCTTTGGGTGGCGTGAAGGTTAACGTTTCTTACAGCCCGGACGAAGGTACATCCGCTGGCGCAGCGACTAGCCAGGGAAAAGATACGAGCAAGGTTTCTGCATCCGCAACATATGATGTTGACGCAATCTATGTGTCCGCAGCTTATGAGAGCCGCCCTGATGCGACGACAGCAAAAACGAATGATGCGGCAGCACGTTTGGTAGCACGCTTTACGCTCGACAATTTTTGGGTGGGCGCTATGTTGGAAAGCCTGACCGTGAATACTTCGGCTACCAAGAATTACACACAAAACAATGCTGAAGTAGCTGCACAGTACAAGTTTGGCGCTAACTCGCTCGCTCTGAGCTATGCGAAGGCCGGTGAAACTGCTACAGCCGCCACTGGTGCTAGCCAAGTATCTTTGCGTTACGGATATACCCTCTCCAAACGTGCTGAGCTGTTCGCTGCATACACTTCTCTGCAGAACGATACAAAGGGCACTTATGGCTTTAACGGTGCCGTTGCATTCGGTAATAACGCGGGTTCTACTCAGTCCGCTATCGGTACAGGCTTGGTCGTATCCTTCTAATCGCCTGCCCGCTTTGCGGGGTAAGCTGACAGGAAGTTAAAACGGACACCTTCGGGTGTCCGTTTTTATTTACCTGTTGCAAAAAAACAACAGGTGTGTAAATTTTTTGTGAATATTTCGACAATGTAATTTTGTTTACGGCAGAATCCGCTCGAATCTTTTTGGCAAGGCAAGCGTTATTCAGGATGATGTGCTGCCACTGCGGCAAACTGCTTGGAAATGTCTGGTCGGGTCTGAAAGATTTTAGGAGTGAGTTTTACTGCGGACGAGTGCGGCATTGAACGCATGTCTTAGCAGATGGAAAGCAAACTTTATTTACTCAAGGAGCATTAAATGCAAAAGAAACTTATCGCACTGGCTGTTGCTGCTGTTATTTCCGCTCCGGCTTTCGCCGACGTTACCCCTTACGGCATTGTTGACGGTGCTATCGCCAATGTTACCGGCGACGGACAAAAGAGCCAACTGTTGGCACTGTCCGGCGGCGCATCTACTTCGCGCTTGGGCGTGAAGGTAACTGAAGATTTGGGCAATGGTCTGACTGCTGTTGGTGTGATTGAATACGGTTTGGATATTGATACCAACCAACAGGCTGCTCCTACGACAACTGTTGGAACCTCTACAACCACAACCACTGGCGGTAACGGTGCTGCAACTTCAGCAGTTAGCAATCTGGCCGCACGTCAGCAAATGCTGGCTTTGGCTGGTAGCTTCGGTACTGTTGCAACTGGTTACCTGCAAACAACTGGTTACGACTTTGAAGGCAAATTCGACCCGCTGGCAGGTTCTTCCGCTTCTCCGCTGCAAAGCATGAATAAGAAGATGCTGATCGGTACTGCTGCTGTCGCTGCTCGTGCGCAACGTGCCTTGGCGTACATTTCACCTGATTTCAATGGTCTTTCTTTTGCTGTGAACTATTCTACAGCCCTGTCTGGCACCGGCAATCTGGCATTGGCTAGCACCGCTGCAGATGCAAATGTGACCGCAGCCTTGGCGTCGGTTAGCTACGCAGCAGGTCCTCTGGCTGTTGGCGCTGTGTATGCAGGCACCACCAATCCGGTAAGCACTGCCGATACAAAAGATTACGCATTGGGCGGTTCATATGACTTCGGTGTTGCTAAATTACTGGGTACCTACCAGACCAGCACGACGAACTCCGTGGCTACAAAAGTACTGTCCCTGTCTGGCGTACTGCCAGTTGGTGCGGACGCGGTGGCTGTGAGCTACGCGAAGAACACCTCGGACACAGCTAATGCTGGTGCGAGCGGCTATACCGTGGGTTACCTGCACACATTGTCCAAGACCACGACCGCTTATGCAGCCTATGAGTCTGTGACTAATGAGTCTGGCACAGCAACTTTCGGTGTGGATAACAATGCGTTTGTAAGCAACTTGAAAGCTGGCGGTAGCCAAAGTTTGGTTGGCGTTGGTCTGCGCAAGAAGTTCTAATCCGGTTTCTTTCGGTATTTGAACTGAACGGGCGTCTTCGGACGCCCGTTTTTATTTGACAGTGCACGGGTGATTGCCTACATTCGCGCCCAGATAAAAAACAGCAGGGGTGTTACATGTTGAACTTGGATAGCTTGATTGTTGAATTCGATAAAGGGTTGCGCACGTTGTTGGCGAAAGCGCCGACGGCGCGGCCTTATCCCGATGCCAAGATTGATGATGCGGCGATGGACGATGCGGAAAAGAAGCATGCGGCGGCACTGATGCGCATTAATCACACCGGCGAGATTTGCGCACAGGCTTTGTATCAGGGGCAGGCGCTGACGGCACGCGATCCTTTGGTGCAGGCAAAATTAAATCAGGCGGCTTGGGAGGAGACGGAGCATCTGGCGTGGACGTCGAAGCGCGTTGATGAACTCGGCAGCCATCTGAGCTTGCTGAATCCTCTCTGGTATACGGGCTCGCTGGCGCTGGGCGCGGTGGCTGGGGTACTGGGGGATAAGTGGAATCTGGGTTTTTTGGCCGAGACGGAGCGTCAGGTCGGCGCGCATTTGCAGAGCCATTTAGACGGCTTGCCGCCACAGGATGCGAAGAGCCGTGCCGTGGTGCAGCAGATGTATGTGGACGAGGTCAGCCATGCCGATATGGCGGTTGAGCTTGGAGGGGCGGAGTTGCCTTTGCCGGTAAAGCTGGCGATGCGCGGGATGTCTGTGGTGATGACGCGGACAGTGTATTGGGTTTGATTGTCATACCGGCTCTCGCCGGTATGACGGCGAGAGAGTTAGCCTTCCACTATCTCAAAATCATGCGTGATGTCTGCTGTTTTTCCCAGCATGATGGAGGCCGAGCAGTATTTTTCTGCCGATAGTTTGATGGCGCGTTCGACCACTTCCGGTTTGATGTCTTTGCCAGTAACAACAAAATGCATATGTATTTTGGTAAATACTTTGGGATCTTCCTCGGCGCGTTCTGCGTTCAGTTCGACGTAGCAGTCTGCAACAGCTTGGCGGCTTTTTTTCAGGATGCTGATCACGTCAAAGCTAGTGCAGCCGCCGGCTCCAAGCAGTAGCATTTCCATCGGGCGCGGGCCCAGATTGCGGCCGCCTGCGGCGGGAGCGCCGTCCATCAATACCGCGTGACCGCTTTCGGTTTCACCCAAAAACGAAACTTGTTCTACCCATTTGATGCGTGCTTTCATGTGATCCTCTGGTTTATTGTAGGAGCGGCTTTAGCCGCGAATTTGGTGCGGCATCGTAAGTCATTCGCGGCTGAAGCCGCTCCTACGAAGGATGTCGCGTGTTTACGATTTTAACCGATACCACAGTAATCCAATCATCTCGTGCATATAGATACGGCTGTCGTGCAATGCGCCAGCGCTTGGTATGAAGGCGAGCAGGTCGGTTTGGTAGCGGGTGGTGAAGGCTGTCGGCGCGGGGGTGACTTCAAAGCCGACTGCTTGAAATGCCCTCATAGATCGCGGCATGTGCCAGGCATGGGTGACCAGATAGATGCGTTTGATGCCTGACGACTTGAGCGCGGCATAGCTCATCTGCGCATTTTGCTGAGTGTTGTCCGATTCGCCTTCCACCCATTGCACGGGGATGTTGAATTCGTCTTGCAGGACTTGCTTCATCTGCTGTCCTTCTGAAGTGCTATTGCCCAGCGGTTTTCCTCCCGTGACGAGAATCGGAAGGCCGGTTTCTCGGTGTAGCTTGGCGGCATAGCGCAAGCGCAGCAAGCTCGCCTCGCTTACCGTGTCGCCACCGTATTCGGGCGCATGAAAGTAAGTGCCTCCGCCAAGTACGACAATCGCATCAGCCGGAACTTTACTGCTGTCTAGAGCCTGTGGTTCTCCTTCCAGTTGGTGCAACAGCGTTTCGGCAACGTAAGGCGTGGAGAGCAGCCACAGCAGCGCTACGGCAACGGTGAGTAAGGCGCGGGCGATGCGCGGACGTTTGTGCCAGAGCAGCAGGCTGATGACGGCGACGATGAGCAAATTGAACGGCGGCAGCAGGAATGCGCTGATGAAGTTGGTGATGAACCAGGACATGGTTAAGCTGCAAATAAAAAAGGACGGGCATCATACTGCATGCCCGTTTTAAGGGGGGAGGCTGATTGCGATTTACGCTTGTGCGGACTGTCGCATAAAGTGCTTGGCATAGCGCGCGTTCATGCGTGCCACCGGCAGTAAAATAAACACGTCGGCGCAGTTGAAGTCCGGGTCCCATGCCGGTTCGCCGCCGATGTAAGCGCCCAGACGCAGATAGCCTTTAATCAGCGGCGGGATGGTGACTTCCAGATTCTGGTTCAATGCTTCCAGCGGCAAACGGCAGTGCGGAAACACGCGGTATTCCGCGGGGGCTTCGTGCAGTTTGTGGATTTTGTTGTAGACGCTGGCGGCCACGTGGCCGCCGTCGGCCATGCTGATGCTGGCGCAGCCGATCAGGTATTCGTGGTTGTGCTTGCCGATGTAGTCGGCCAAGCCGCCCCACAGTTGCGTGATGGTCGCGCCGTTGCGGTATTTTCTATGCACGCAGGAGCGTCCCACTTCGACCATGCGGTCGCGCAGGTTGACCAGTCGCGATAAATCGAATTCGCTTTCGGAGTAATAGCCTCCCGCCATCCGTGTTTGCTCGGGCGGCATGATGCGGTAGGTGCCGACGACTTTGTTGCTCTCGTTGTCGCGCGCGATCAGGTGTTCGCAGTGTTTGTCGAAGCGGTCGCGATCTAATTTCTCTCCCGCATCCGGTATGTTTGCGCCCATTTCCTTGGCGAATATTTTGTAGCGGAGGCGTTGCGCTTCTTCCACTTCTTTGCCGGTACGGGCGAGGCTGACGGTCAGTTTGTGTTGCGGTACATGAGTTTGGCTCAGTTGTGCCGGGTGAATCAGGTGCGACATCTTCAATCTCCTTGTGGGCGGGTGAGTGAAGATTAGCGGCTCGATATTGCGCGGTGGTTACGGGGGGATTAAAGATTCGTGAAAGCGCTACTGAGTTTTGTGTGGCAAAGGTTTTAGCGGGGGATATAACAGTAGGCAGTAGGGCGATTGGAGGCGGGATAGGGTGTTGTCGCCAGTGTAGTGTGGTGTGCGTGTTTCTGCGGCCAATGGGGGGAGTGTGAGTGAGTGCGAAATTTGCTGATGCGCTTCCAGTGCGAGTGTGCGGCGATGTGCGCTTTGAGTATCTAGTGCGCAGGTGGTACTGACGTGTACATGCAGGTCTCGGCTGCACAATATTTTCCACAGTGATTCGACGAAGGTCATTTCGTCGATGTAAGCGGCATCGGTGTTGCGATTGCCGTTTCGGTCGTGATAGCAGATGGCGACTGGATAGATGTCGGTGTGCGCGTCGATGGCGGGTTGCAGCAAGGATGCGTGGAAATGCTTTACCTGTGAACCGTCGGTGGTGGTGCCTTCGGGAAACAGCGCCATGCAATTACCCCGCTGTAGTGACTCGCTCATTTGCAGGTTGGTACGCGCCGTGTCGCTGCGCTTGTGGCGGGCGATGAATAGCGTTTGTGCTTGTGCGCAAAGCCAGCCGATGACAGGCCAGCAGCGCACTTCGGATTTGGCGACGAAGCGCAGCGGCAATATGGAATTCAAAACGATCACGTCCAGCCATGAAATGTGGTTGGCGACGATGAGCCCTCTGGTGACATCCGGCAATGACACTTCGCCGGATGTGCTGATGCGCACGTGCAGGATGGCGAGTAATTCGGTCGACCAACTCCGCAAAATTCGCTTCTGCTGTTTGTCGCTCAGCGAGGGAAGTGCGGCTGCGAGCAGCACCCCGTAGCTCAGGTGTAGCGCAAAGCGAACCGTCCGAAAGCATGCCGCAGGCAGCGCCAGCATGGTCTGGAATTAAATTTCGCTTTTGATCGCGGGTGTGCGCGGTTCGATGAACAGGCTGTTACCCGCCGTGCGCTTGGCCATTTTCTTTGCTTGCGTCGCGGCGGCGGATACTTCGTTATGCGAGAAATATTGTCCGGGCGTGATCGCAACGGTGCCGATGGACAGGCTGGAAAGCGGATGGAATACGACGTTTTCGTTGCGGTCTTCGCTTTCGTAGCCGTGTGCCGCCAGATGTTCTGGTGTGAACAGCAGCGAGGCGGCTTGCTCGAATGAACGCAGCGCTTGTTCCAAGCGCGCCTTCCAGTCGCGGCTTTGCATCAGCAAAATAAAATCGTCGCCGCCGAGGTGGCCGATGAAGTCGAGCTTGGGGTCGCAGGCCCAGCTCAGCACGCGCCCGGTCAGCTGAATCATCTCGTCGCCTTTGTGGTAGCCGTAGACATCGTTGTAGGGTTTGAAATGATCGAGATCGCAATAGCAGGCGACAAATGGTGTTTGCGTTTGCAGCAGACGGTCGATGTTCTGGTTAATCGGCACGTTGCCGGGCAGCAGTGTCAGCGGGTTGGCGTAGCGCGCCGCCGCGATTTGCATTTTGGTCAGTTCGCGCAGCAGGTTTTGACACGACGAGGTGCCCAGATAGCGGCCTTGTTCGGTGATGATGAAGCCGCTGTTGAAGTGCTCTTCTTCCGCGTGGGACATGAAGTGGCTAAGTTCTTCGATGGGCATGTCTTTGTCCACCAGCAGCGGCGAGGGCTGCATGAATAGCTCGCAGGCCTTGCGTCCGTGCAGTTCGCGTTGGAATGGACGCGAGAAGGTGTCCAGAAAATTGGCGCGGTTGATGACGCCGACGGGCATGCCGTTGCTGACTACCGGGATGACGCGCAAAGAAGGCGTGGCGCAAAAACGTTCAAAGATGGTTTCGTTTTCCGTTGAAGGTTGCACCGGTTCAATATAGGTCAGCAGTTTGTGTGCGGTTTCGCGCGCCGGGGCGGCGAGTTCCGTTTTGGGGAATATGGCGAGCTCTGCCGAGTTAATGATGCGGGTGGATTCAACCGAGGCGAGCAATTGCGGGGTGGGGCTGGGGCGCGCGATGAAATAGCCTTGGCCGATTGCGATGCCGATGTCTTTGACGACTTTCATCTCGGCTTCGGTTTCCACGCCTTCGGCGATGACATCGGTTCCGCAGCTTTCCGCGATCTGCTGGATGGATTTCAAGAATTGCCGTTTGATCGGGTCGGTGTCCACACCTTGCACAAAGTGCATGTCGATCTTGATGAATTCGGGGCGCAACTCCGACCACAGTCGCAGGCTGGAGAAGCCTTCGCCCAAATCGTCGATGGCGATGCGGAATCCCATCGAACGGTAGTGCAGCAAGGCGCTGCGCATGGCTGCAAAATCGTGGGTGGGTTGATTTTCAGTAATTTCGATAACCACGCGCTCCGGCGAAATGCCCAGTTTGTTCAGGAACTCCAGTGTCTGCCCGTTTTTGAAGCTGGGGTGCGTCAGCGCTTCGGGGCTGACATTGAGGAACAGGCTGCCGGGCAGGTTCAGGCGCGCGAAGGTTTCCAGCACGATCTGGCGGCAGAGCATTTCCAGCTCCAGAGACAAGCCTTGGTGTAAGGCGGCGCTGAAAAGGTTGGCGGGCGAGTGTAGCGGGCTGTCGGCCGGGCCGCGTATCAGCCCTTCATAACCGAGGAATTCGCCGCTGGTCAGATCCAGCAGAGGCTGGAATAGCGCGGTTAATTTACGTTGCCGGATAATTTCGTGCAGCGGCGAGGGAGCTTCGTTGCCGGATACAAGCGTAAGGCTCGCGATATTGGTGTCGTAGTGTTCGGCTAATAATGTAGCTGCTGGCATGATGCCTCCCCGATTTCGGTTTTGAGGAGCGCAAAGGTAGATGGTTCTTGTTACGGTAGTATTAAGGTTTTGGGCGGGATTTCAGAGAGAAGTGAAATGATATTTGACAGCCCTTATTCTCTCGCATACAATCCGCGCCCTTCGAAGTTTACTAACTCTTTTGTATTAGGAAATGCCATGAAAACATTTTCCGCTAAGCCTCATGAAGTCCAGCACGACTGGCTCCTTGTAGATGCTTCCAATCAAATTCTGGGCCGTTTGGCTAGCCAGATCGCTGCGCGCTTGCGCGGTAAGCACAAGGCGATCTATACGCCTCACGTTGACACCGGCGATTTCGTTGTGGTCGTTAACGCAGAAAAGCTGCGCGTGACCGGCAATAAGGCGCAGGCCAAGATGTACTATCGTCACACTACCTATCCGGGTGGTCTGTACGAAACTAATTTCACCAAGCTGCAACAACGCCATCCTCATCGCGTGTTGCAAAAAGCGGTGCGCGGTATGTTGCCTAAGGGCCCTCTGGGTTACGCAATGTTGCGCAAGCTGAAGGTGTATGCAGGTGCAACACATCCGCATAGCGCGCAGCAACCTAAACCCATTGATCTGTTGAAGGCGTAATCATGAGCGTAACTTATAACTACGGCACAGGCCGTCGCAAAAGCGCAGTAGCCCGCGTATTTATGAAGCCAGGCAAAGGCGAGATCGTTGTTAACGACAAGCCTTTGGATGTGTTCTTCTCCCGCGAAACCGGACGTATGGTTGTTCGTCAACCGCTGGAACTCACCGAGATGGTTGGCAAGTTCGACATCATGGTGAACGTGACTGGCGGCGGCGAATCCGGCCAAGCTGGTGCGGTTCGTCACGGTATCACTCGTGCATTGATCGACTACGATGCAAACTTGAAGCCAACTCTGAGCAAAGCCGGTCTGGTGACTCGCGATGCACGTGAAGTTGAGCGTAAGAAGGTCGGTTTGCGCAAGGCGCGTCGCAGGAAACAATTCTCCAAGCGTTAAGCTTGTTTGGAGTACAGAAAAGACCGCCTTCGGGCGGTTTTTTCATTTATCATTGCGCGGTAATCAAGATTTGGAGCGGGATGTGATTAAGGTCGGTATCGTTGGTGGAACGGGTTATACGGGTGTCGAGTTGTTGCGCTTGTTGGCGCAGCATCCGCAAGTCGAGTTGCAAGCCATCACTTCGCGTGCCGATTCGGGCACGCCCGTCAGTCAGATGTTTCCCAGTTTGCGCGGTTACGTCGATCTCGCGTTTACGCATCCCGATGAGGCGCATCTGGATCAGTGCGATGCGGTGTTCTTTGCCACGCCCAACGGTATCGCCATGCAGCAGGCGCGGGCTTTGCTCGATGCCGGTGTGCGGGTGATTGACCTAGCGGCAGACTTCCGTATCAAAAATATTGCCGAGTGGGAAAAATGGTACGGCATGACCCATGCCTGTCCGGATTTGGTCGGCGAGGCCGTGTACGGTTTGCCGGAAGTGAACCGGGGAAAGATCAAGCAGGCGCGTCTGGTAGCGAATCCCGGTTGCTATCCGACTGCAGTGCAGTTGGGTTTTATTCCCTTGTTGGAAGCGGGGCTGGCGGATGCGGCGCATTTGATCGCCGATGCAAAGTCCGGCGTGTCCGGAGCCGGACGCAAGGCCGAGATTCCGACTTTGTTCGCGGAGGCTTCGGATAATTTCAAGGCTTACGGAGTGGGCGGGCACCGGCATTTGCCGGAAATCAGCCAAGGCTTGGCCAATGTTTCCGGCAAACCGGTCGGCCTGACTTTTGTGCCGCATTTGACGCCGATGATTCGGGGAATTCATGCAACGCTGTATGCGCAAGTCAAAACGGATGTTGATTTGCAGGCGCTGTTTGAACAGCGTTATGCCAACGAGATTTTTGTGGATGTGATGCCCGCGGGTAGCCATCCTGAAACTCGTTCGGTGCGCGGCTCTAACAAGTGCCGTATTGCGGTGCATCGTCCTCAGGGCGGTGAAACGGTGGTGGTACTGTCTGTTATCGATAATCTGGTGAAGGGCGCGGCGGGGCAGGCCGTGCAAAATCTGAACATCATGTTCGGTTTGCCTGAAACGACGGCACTTGGCGTAGTCCCCTTGTTGCCATAACGAATGATCCGGAAATTTAAACGGAAATTTAGTATTTCTGCCCCGCGTCTAGCGGTGCGCCCGCATGTGCCTTGGTATGTGCGCTGGGCTGTTACGTTGCCGTTTATTTTTGCAGCAGGCGGTTTGGTCTGGTGGGCCTATGATTCGGGGTTAGAGTTGGCGGGTTTTCATCGCGGACAGGCGGAAAAAGAGCTGGAAGATTTGCGTGACCGTGTGGCGTTTCTGGAAACGGAAAATTTCAAGTTGGCGAATCAGGTTGCTTCATATGAGAGGCAAATACAGATTGATCAGTCGGCCATGCAGGAAACTTCTAATCAGGCAAAGAGTCTGAATGACGAGAATTCGAGATTAAAGGAAGATGTTTCTTTCTTTCAGAATTTGCCTCTGACTGCCGGACAAAGTGGGGATTTGAGTATTCATCGTTTGAAGGTGGGAGCAGATTCACTGCCGGGTGAGTTTCACTGTCGAATGTTGCTGGTGCAAAACGTGCAGCAGCGCGGTAAAGAATTTCAGGGAAGCTTGCAGTTGTTGGTTTCCGGTGAGCAAGATGGCAAAAAAGTAGTGTTACAATTCCCCAGGGAAAATTCGGCCGAAGTCGCGGACTATCAGTTGAGTTTTAAGTTTTACCAGCGTGTGGAAAAGGCTTTTACTCTTCCGCCGGAAATGAAAGTTGAGAGTGTCCAAGTCAGGGTGTTCGATAAAGGGGCGCGAGAACCCAAAGTGAAACAGTCCGTAGGGCTGTCTTAGAGGAGGAGTAAAGCATGTTTGGTAGCCGACCCAGTAAGCCGCAAAATCGTATCGACTCTTTGATCGGCGCGGGAACCAAGATTGACGGCAATGTCCGATTTTCCGGCGGTCTTCGTGTTGATGGCGAGATCAAGGGTAACGTGATTGCAGAGCCGGGGAAGCCGAGTACCTTGGTGCTGAGCGAGCAGGCGCGCGTGGATGGCGAAATCAATGTCACGCATTTGGTGGCCAACGGGACAGTTACCGGACCGGTACGCGCTTCCGAGTATCTGGAGTTGCAAAGCAAGGCCAAGTTGATCGGTGATGTGCACTACAAGACCTTGGAAATTCAACTGGGGGCAATCATCGAGGGGAAGTTGATTCACTTGGCTGAGGCATCGGACAAAGTGGTGACGTTGAAGGTCGGCGGAGCCGAGGCTTAATTATTTTTTGGAGGTGGTTATGAATACAGTTGCAGAAATTCCCGATGTACTTTTGTTTACCGACAATGCGGCGAACAAGGTTAAGCAATTGATCGAAGAGGAAGGCAATGCCGACCTCAAGTTGCGCGTGTTTGTGAGCGGCGGAGGATGCTCCGGCTTTCAATACGGTTTCACTTTTGACGAAGTGGCGAACGAAGACGATACCGTTTTGAACAAGAACGGCGTGCAGTTGTTGATTGATCCGATGAGCTTTCAGTATCTGGTTGGCGCAGAGATCGACTACACGGAAGGTCTGGAAGGTTCTCAGTTCGTTATCAAGAATCCGAATGCCACGACCACCTGCGGCTGTGGTTCTTCTTTCTCGGTATAAACTGAGCGGAACTGTTTGTGGTGTCAAGGCGGGAGTGCGAAAGCACTCCCGTTTTTTATGCCTGATAGATCGCGCCGAGAATGCACGGGTGAGTGGCTCCCGTGGCTTCCGGTAGGTTGGCGCTCTTGCCGAGTATGGTTTGTTGCGCGAGCCAACCAAAAGCAATCGCCTCCAGCCAATTGGCTCCGATTCCCAAAGCATCAGTGAGTTGAATGCGGCACTGGGGCAGGGTGTCGCTCAGGCTGCGCACTAGCGCCTGATTATGCGCGCCGCCGCCGCACAGATAAATTTCATGTGTGCCTTGGCAATGGTTATGGATGGAATCTACGATGCCGTGTGCAGTTACGGCCAATAACGTCGCCTGCACATCTTCGGGGGCTTCGTTGCCTTGCAATTGTTCTTTGAGCCAGTGCAGATTAAATAAATCGCGCCCGCTGCTTTTGGGCGGAGGGCTGGAAAAAAACGGTTCGCTCAGCAAGCGTTGCAGCAGTGCGGGAATCACTTTTCCGCTTGCAGCCCAAGCGCCATCTTTGTCGTAAGCGCAGCCTTGGTGCTGGCGTATCCATGCATCCATGAGCAGGTTTCCGGGGCCGCAATCGAAGCCTGTGGTTGGGTGTCCCGGGGCAAGATTGGTCAGGTTGCTGATGCCGCCGATATTGACGATGACGCGGTGAATACTGGGGTGGCGCAGCACGCGGTCGTGGAATGCGGGAACCAGCGGCGCACCTTGTCCTTGGGCGGCGATGTCGCGGCTGCGAAAATCGCCGACCACATCAATGTTGGTCAGCTCGGCCAATAATGCCGAATTGCCGAGTTGTATGGTGTATCCGGCCTCGGGTCGATGGCGGATGGTCTGCCCGTGGCAGCCGATCGCGCGGACTTTTTCGGCGGGGATGTTGGCGGATTTTAGCAATGCGAAAGTGGCGGCGGCGTAATCGCGCGCCAGCCGGTTGGCGGTTATTTGTGCTTGATGGAGTTCATTGGGTGCGGGGTGATGCAGCGCCAATAATTCATCTTTGAGCGAGGAGGGGTAGTCTTCGAAATGGGTGGCGATAAGCTTAGGCTGGTCGCCGGAGAAATCGACCAATGCAGTGTCGATTCCATCCAGACTGGTGCCGGACATGATGCCGACATATAGCTCTGAACGACTCACCTGACGCAGATCAATCCAGTTTGGACAAGCGCGTGTTGCGCAACATGGCTAGGCGTTCGTTCAAGTCGTGCGTGCCGTCTTTAAACGAAGTCATTTGCGCGGTGCTGATCGGTGCCGCATCGGGCAGAGCAACACGCAGCGGGTCGCGCTGTGTGCCGTCGATCTTGAATTCGTAGTGCAGGTGCGGGCCGCTGGCCAAGCCGGTCATGCCGACATTGCCGATGATTTCACCCTGAGCGACGCGCTGACCGCGATGGATGCCGGGAGCGAATTTTGACAAGTGTCCGTACACCGTGGTGTAGCGGCCTTGGTGGTTAAGCATGATGACATTGCCGTAGCCGCCTTGCTGGCCGACAAATGCGACGATGCCGTCGGAAGTTGCTTTGACCTTTGTGCCGATGGGGGCGGCGTAATCCACACCTTTGTGTGCGCGCCATTTGTTCAGTACCGGATGAAAACGCGATGAACTGAAGCCGGAGCTGACGCGGGAAAATTCGATCGGGGAGCGCAAGAACGCTTTGTGCATGCTCTTGCCGTCTTGGGTGTAGTAGTCCCCGCTGGTGCTGCTGGTTTGGAAATACACGGCACGGTATGCGTGCCCCTGATTGACGAATTCGGCAGCCAGAATGCGGCCGGAGCGCACGGGCTCGCCATTGCTGTAAGTCATTTCAAACACGACGGTGAATTTGTCGCCTTTGCGCAGATCGCGGTGGAAGTCGACATCGCCGCTGAAAATTTCCGCCATCTGGTTGGCGACCGGGTCGGTCAATCCTGCCGCGTCAGTGGCGGCATACAGTGTGGTTTTGATTTCGCCGGTGCGCATGAATACGCGCTGTTCGAGTTGAACCGGGAGCGAGCTGGTGATAAAACCCGCAGCCGTTTTTTCGATCACGGTCTGGTTGCCGTTATTGTTCAGAAAGCGCAAGGCCAGCAAGCTGCCGTCGGCGGCGATTTCGGATTGAACTTCCTTACCCACAGACAATTGGCGGAAAGACTCGGTGGCTTTGTTTTTGAGCAGATATTCTGTGGCGGCGCTGTCTTCGACATTCAAACGGCGCAACAATTCGGCAACGGTATCGCCGCGCTGCACGCGGTCATTGCGCCAGAATGTGGCGGCGGTCGCAGCCGTTTGCACGGTGGCGGGAAGGGCAATTTCTTCCACAATGGTTTTCTGTGCGGTCGTGGTGAACTCGGTTTGCGGCATGATGCCGAAGGCCGTCACAACCCCGAGTAAAGGCACGGTGGATAATGTGACGAACCAGCGCAGCTTCATTTTGTGTGCTTGCGATAAAGTGTTTTGCGGTAACATTCGCGCCTCCCGAGGTGGCTGATTTATTGGTTTGACGGACGCGGTATCCGTCGAAAATGGTCGCCACTTTAACAGAAAGTGACTTCGCCTCAAAATCCGCTCGAGTTTTGCGTTCTATCTGAACGAGCGGTACATTTTGGTGATGAGCGGTATAAAAATCAAGATAAGCGGCAATTGGGCGAATTAACCGAATTGAATGTAGATATATGACACAGCAAGCAACCCTAGACATCATCAAGCGCGGCTCGGACGAGCTGCTGCTGGAACACGAACTGAAACAGAAGCTCGCGCAAAATCGCCCGTTGCGCATCAAAGCCGGATTTGACCCTACCGCGCCCGACCTGCATCTAGGCCACACCGTGCTGCTCAACAAGATGCGTCAATTGCAGGACTTAGGGCATCACGCCCTGTTCCTGATCGGCGACTTCACCGGCATGATCGGCGATCCGACTGGCAAAAACGCCACCCGCCCGCCGCTCACGCGTGAGCAGGTGCTCGCCAATGCGCAGAGCTACCGCGACCAAGTGTTCAAGGTGCTTGATCCCGAAAAGACCGAAGTCGTATTTAACTCCACCTGGATGGATAAATTCAGTGCGGTTGATCTCATTCGGTTAGCGGCCACCCACACTGTGGCGCAAATGCTGGAGCGTGACGACTTTTCCAAGCGCTACAAAGGCAACCAGCCCATCGCTATCCACGAATTCATCTACCCGCTGGTGCAGGGCTACGACTCCGTCGCGCTCAAGGCCGACATCGAGCTGGGCGGCACCGA
>FZPW01000010.1_pt1 | contig 113767 bp, 110 predicted proteins | sample 1534771 | NCBI WGS metagenome assembly FZPW01 (sample SAMEA104161894, study PRJEB21768) | metagenome | biome: subterrestrial habitat; feature: phreatic zone; material: underground water | place: France | collected 2016-06-01 | depth 60 m | reverse complement strand
TTTTTTTTTAATGATACGGCGACCACCGAGATCTACACTCTTTCCCTACACGACGCTCTTCCGATCTCAGACTTCCGAGCGCAACGGCAAGGTGGTGGCGGCAACGCTGGTCAACACCGAAGACGAAATCATGCTGATCGGCACCAACGGCGTACTGATCCGCACCCGCGTCCGCGAAATCCGCGAGATGAGCCGCGCTACTCAAGGCGTGACGCTGATTAATCTGGAGAAGGGCGAGAAGCTGGCCGGATTGAGCCGCATTGCCGAGACGGAAGACGAAGGTGCAGAAGGTGTTGATTCGGAAGAGGGCGCAGACAGCAGCATCGACGACGCAGAAGATCAAAGTTAATTGCACGAGTAACGTTCATGACGATTTTTAATTTCAGCGCAGGTCCCGCCGTCCTGCCGCAAGAAGTGTTGCAGCAGGCCAAGGATGAAATGCTGGACTGGCACGGCTCCGGCATGTCGGTGATGGAGATGTCGCATCGCGGCAAGGAATTCATCGGCATCGCGGCGCAGGCCGAGGCCGATCTGCGCGAGCTGATGGCGATCCCGAAAAACTACAAGGTGCTGTTCCTGCAAGGCGGCGCGCACCAGCAGTTCTCGATGATTCCGCTCAACCTGCTGCGCGGCAAACTGTCCGCCGACTATGTGGATACCGGTATCTGGTCGAAGAAGGCGATCACCGAGGCGAAGAAATTTTGCTACGTGAACGAAGTTGCCAGCAATGCCGACAAAAAAGCGACTTACGTGCCCGCGTTCAAATCGTGGAAGTTGGATAAGGATGCAGCCTACGTGCACTACACCACCAACGAAACCATCGGCGGTGTGGAGTTTGACTGGGTGCCCAAGGTCGGCGATGTGCCGCTGGTGGCGGATATGTCGTCCAACATTCTGTCGCGCCCTTACGATGTTTCCCAGTTCGGCTTGATCTATGCCGGGGCGCAAAAAAACATCGGCCCTGCGGGTTTAACTTTGGTCATCGTGCGCGACGATCTGATTGGCCATGCGCCGTCCGGTCTGCCGACCATGCTGGATTACAAAATCCATGCGGACAACGATTCGATGTACAACACCCCGCCGACCTACGCGATCTACATGGCGGGGCTGGTGTTCCAGTGGCTGAAGAAAAACGGCGGCGTGGCAAAGATGGAGCAGGTGAACATCGCCAAGGCCAAGCTGCTGTATGACGCTATCGACTCCAGCAACGGTTTCTACCATTGCCCGGTGGCGCAGGCTGACCGTTCGCGCATGAATGTGCCGTTCGTGACGCGCGATGCGGCGACTGATGCCGAGTTCATCAAGCAGGCGGAAGCGCGCGGCATGCTGCAACTTAAAGGCCACAAGCTGGCGGGCGGTATGCGCGCTTCCATCTACAATGCCATGCCGCTGGCGGGCGTTAAGGCGCTGGCCGATTTTATGGGCGAATTCGCGCAGCGCAAAGGTTGAGAAGTAATGTCCGAAGAACTGAAAAAATTCCGTGCACAAATAGACCGCATCGACGACGAAATGCTGCGTCTGGTCAGCGAGCGCGCCAAGCTGGCGCAGCAGATCGGCCACGCCAAGGGTAACGGCGCGGTGTTGCGCCCCGAGCGCGAAGCGCAGGTGTTGCAGCGTTTGCAGGCGGGCAATCAAGGACCGTTGAGCAATGCCGCCGTGGCGCAGTTGTTCACCGAAGTGATGTCGCAATGCCGCGCGCTGGAATCGCCGCTGACTATCGCCTACCTCGGCCCGCAGGGCACGTTTACCGAAGCCGCCGCGCTGAAACGTTTCGGCAGTGCGATACAAGGCCGCCCCAGCGCCACCATCGACGAAGTGTTCCAACTGGTGGAAAGCGGCGCGGCGCAATACGGTGTCGTACCGGTGGAGAATTCCACCGAGGGCGCGGTAGGGCGCACGCTCGATTTGCTGCTGAACAGCAATCTCAAAATTTGCGGCGAAGTGTTGCTGCAAGTGCACCAGTGCCTGTTGTCGAACGAGAGCGAGCTGTCGTTCGTGCGCAAGATTTATTCGCATCCGCAATCGTTCGGGCAATGCCAGGACTGGTTGCATGCGCATCTGCCGCATGTGGAGCGCGTGACGGCCTCCAGCAATGCCGACGCGGCGCGGCTGGCGGCGGAAGAATCATTTGCCGCCGCGATTGCGGGCGCGCAGGCGGCGGAGCATTTTAAGCTGAAAGTGCTGGCGCAAAACATCGAGGACGACGCGCGCAACACCACGCGTTTCCTCGTGATCGGCAAGCAGGAAGTCGCGCCGTCGGGCAACGACAAAACTTCGCTGGTGATGTCCGCCGCGAACCGTCCCGGTGCGGTACATGACCTGCTGGTGCCCTTGGCGCAAAACGGCGTATCGATGACCAAGCTGGAGTCGCGCCCGAGCCGCACCGGCATGTGGGAATACGTGTTTTATGTCGATGTCGAAGGGCATCAGTCCGATGCCAAAGTCGCCGCCGCCATCGCGCAGCTCAAGCAGATCGCGGCATTCGTCAATGTGCTGGGTTCTTATCCGGTGGCCGTGTAAATAATCATTATTAAATAGCTGTAGCGGCGCGAACAAAGACTGGCCGGAAAGTAGAATCGGTTTTTGTTTTTGGCGCTCTCGGCTTTATGGGTGGATTTTGAGTTTATGAATTACTGTGATTTAGCGCCGTCCTATGTTCGTTCCATTGCCCCGTACCAGCCGGGCAAGCCGATCTCCGAGTTGGAGCGCGAACTGGGTATTACCGGCATCGTCAAACTGGCCTCCAACGAAAACCCGCTGGGCGCGAGCCCCGCGTCCGTCGCCGCGATGCAGGAGGCGATCAAGACCATCGCGCTGTATCCCGATGGCAACGGCTTCGAGCTGAAAGATGCGCTGGTGAAGCGTTACGGTGTGACGCACACCAACGTGACGCTGGGCAACGGCAGCAATGATCTGCTGGAGTTGTCGGCACGCGCCTTTTTGCAGCCCGGCGACAAGGTGGTGTACTCGGATCACGCCTTCGCGGTGTATGCCTTGGCGACGCAAGCTGTCGGTGCTACCGGTATCAGCGTGCCCGCCGCTGCTGGGTTTGGCCACGATTTGAATGCGATGCTGAAAGCGGCGAAGACCAAGAAAGTGAAAATGGTGTTCATCGCCAACCCCAACAATCCGACCGGCACATTTTTGGCGCCGGACGAGTTGCACGCTTTCATGCGCGGCATGCCCGAGAATGTGCTGGTGGTGCTGGACGAGGCGTACAACGAGTATCTGCCGGAAGACAAGCGCTACGACTCGGTGGCCTGGCTGAAAGAATTCCCCAATCTGATTATTTCGCGCACCTTCTCCAAAGCCTACGGTTTGGCGGGGCTGCGCGTGGGTTATGCGCTGGCGCACGAGCAGGTGACGGACATGCTGAACCGCGTGCGCCAACCGTTTAACGTGAACAGCATCGCGCAGGCGGCGGCAGTTGCAGCCTTGCGCGATACTTCCTTCGTCAAGAAGACTTACGAACTCAATCGGCGCGGCATGTTGCAGATCACCGAGGGGTTGACCAAGCTGGGGTTGGAATACATCCCGTCGTTTGGCAACTTCGTCGCATTCCGCATCGGCAACGCCACGGCGATGTACCGACGCTTACTTGAGTTGGGTGTGATCGTGCGCCCGATCGCGAACTACGACATGCCGGACTGGCTGCGTGTGAGCATTGGGTTGGAAAGTGAAAATGCAAAATTTTTGTCTGCGCTGGAGAAAGCCATCAGCCAGCAAGTAAATGGAGAAAACAAATGATTATCGTAATGGGCAGTGAAACCACCGACGCACAAGTTGAAGCCGTTGCTAAAAAGATCGAAGCGGCCGGACTCAAGGCCAATATCTCGCGCGGTGTCGAGCGCACCGTGATCGGCGCCATCGGCGACGAGCGCAAGCTGGATGCGGATATGTTTACCTCGTTGCCGGGCGTGGAATCGGCGATGCACATCGCCAAGCAATACAAGATCGTGTCGCGCGAATCGCACAAGCAAAACACCGTCATCGACATCGGCGGCATCAAGCTGGGCGGCAACCAGATCCAGATCATCGCCGGCCCCTGCTCGGTGGAAACCCAGTCGCAGATGGATTTGTCGGCGCAGTTCACCCATGAAGCCGGTTGCCGTCTGATGCGCGGTGGCGCGTTCAAGCCGCGCACCAGCCCTTACGCTTTCCAAGGCAAGGGCGTGGAAGGTCTGGACATGTTCCGCAAGGCTGCGAGCCGCTACAAATTGCCTATCGTCACCGAGTTAATGGACGTGCGCCAGATCGATGCTTTCCTCGAATACGACGTGGACGTGATCCAGATCGGCACGCGCAACATGCAAAACTTCGACCTGCTGAAAGAAGTCGGACGTTTGAATAAACCCGTCATCCTCAAGCGCGGTATGTCGGCCACCATCAGCGAATGGCTGATGTCGGCGGAATACATCGCGGCGGGCGGCAACCACAACATCATCTTCTGCGAGCGCGGTATCCGCACCTTTGAAACCGCCTACCGCAACGTGCTGGACGTGACCGCAATCCCCGTGCTGAAAAAAGAAACCCACCTGCCCGTGATCGTCGACCCGTCGCATGCGGGTGGTAAAGCATGGATGGTTCCCGCCTTGTCACAAGCTGCTATCGCCGCCGGTGCCGACGGCCTGCTGGTCGAAATGCACCCCAGTCCTTGCGACGCATGGTGCGATGCCGATCAGGCGCTGACACCGGAAGAGCTGAAGAAGCTGATGGGCACGCTGGACGGTATCGCCAAGGCAATTGGACGCACGCTGTAAATGATGCAACCCGCCTTTCAAAAAATCGTCATCTTTGGCGTTGGTCTGATTGGCGGCTCCTTTTCGCTGGCATTGCGCAAAGCCGGAGCCGTTACCGAAGTGGTCGGTTTCGGGCGCAGTGCCGCAACACTGGAACAAGCCAAACAACTCGGCATCATCGACCGCAGCGGCAGCGATGTGGCGCGCGAAGTGGGCGATGCCGATCTGGTCTTGCTCGCTACGCCCGTGGCGCAAATGGCTGAATTATTTTCACGCATTGCACCGCATCTCGGCGCACACACCCTGGTTACCGATGGCGGAAGTACCAAGGGCGATGTGGTGGAGGCGGCGCGCGCGAATCTGGGCGACAAGCTCGCGCAGTTTGTTCCCGCGCATCCCATCGCCGGAGCTGAGAAGAGCGGGGCGGCTGCCGCACTGGTCGATCTGTATCAAGGCAAGCGAGTGGTGCTTACGCCGCTGCCGGAGAATTCGCCGGAAAGTGTGGCGCGGGTGCGCACAGCATGGGAATTGTGCGGAGCGAACGTGAGCGAACTGACGGCGCAGCAGCACGACGAAGTGTTCGCCGCCGTGAGCCATTTGCCGCATCTGCTGTCATTTGCGCTGGTGCATGATCTGGCGCAACGCGATAACCGCGACCAGTTGCTGTCCTTCGCCGCCAGCGGCTTCCGCGACTTCACCCGCATCGCGGCCAGCAGCCCGGAAATGTGGCGCGACATCTGCATGGCTAACCGCGCTGCACTGCTGGATGAGTTGGGGAGCTACATGCAAGAGTTGCAAAATATTCACGAGGCACTGGCCGATGCCGATGCCGCCAAGCTGGAAGAGATTTTCAGTTTGGCGCGCGAAGTGCGGAGTAATTGGACGCAGCAGTAATTGAACTTCATCCGGCGGGTTACCCGCCCTACAAATACATCACCCATAATTTTGAAATGAGCCATTCCGAATTTCTTGATCTCCAGCCTTTGACGTCTGCGCAAGGTACGGTGCGTCTGCCCGGTTCCAAGAGCATTTCCAATCGCGTGTTGCTGTTGGCCGCACTGGCGCAGGGCACGACGACGGTGCGCGATTTGTTGCAGTCGGATGATACCGACCGCATGTTGGATGGTTTGCGCACGCTCGGAGTACAGGTGGAGTCTCTCGGCGATAACGCTTATCGCGTGACAGGTTGCGGCGGTGATTTTCCGAACAAAGACGCTAAGCTGTTTTTGGGCAACGCGGGCACGGCTTTCCGTCCGCTGACGGCGGCGCTGGCATTGGCGGGCGGCAGCTATGAGTTGTCCGGCGTGGCGCGCATGCACGAGCGCCCCATCGGTGATCTGGTGGATGCATTGCGCCAGCTCGGCGCGGATATTCGTTATCTGGGCAACGAAGGTTTTCCGCCGTTGCAAATTTCACCAGCCAAGTTGGCGGGTGATACCGCAAAGGTGCGCGGCGATGTGTCTAGTCAATTTTTGACCGGCCTGCTGATGGCTTTGCCGCTGCTGAATCGCACGGTGAAGGTCGAGGTGGTGGGCGAGTTGATTTCCAAGCCTTACATCGAAATTACGCTGGCGATGATGGCGCGCTTCGGTGTGGTGGTGCAGCGTGACGGCTGGCGCAGCTTTACGGTAGTTGCGGGCAGCCGCTATGTGTCGCCGCAGGAAATTTTTGTCGAGGGCGATGCGTCTTCCGCTTCTTATTTTCTCGCGGCGGGCGCAATCGGCGGCGGGCCGGTGCGCGTCGAAGGTGTGGGCAAAGCTAGTGTGCAGGGCGATGTGCGTTTCGCCGAAGCTCTGGAAAAAATGGGCGCACAAATCACGATGGGCGATAACTGGATCGAGGCGCGTGCGTCTGCCAGCGGCAAGCTCAAAGCCCTCGACCTCGACTGCAACCACATCCCCGATGCCGCGATGACGCTGGCGGTGGCGGCGCTGTTTGCCGACGGCACGACGACCCTGCGCAATATCGCCAGTTGGCGCGTGAAGGAAACCGACCGCATCGCGGCGATGGCGATTGAGTTGCGCAAAGTAGGGGCGACGGTGGAAGAGGGCGCGGATTTCATTCGCGTGACACCGCCCGCAGAAATCAAACATGCGGCTATCGACACTTACGACGATCACCGCATGGCGATGTGTTTCTCCTTGGCCGCATTCGGCGGGGCGGGAGTGCGCATCAACGATCCGAAATGTGTGGCTAAAACTTTTCCGGATTATTTCGAGCGGCTGGCTGCGGTCGTCGTTGCTATTTGAAGCGGTAAACAAGCGCCGCAAAGCCGCTGTCTTCAAACTGCGTTCTGACCAGCGGGCTGTCGGTGATGGCGGCTCCCAGCAATTTGCGTTTCAGGTAAAAATTCGCCAGCCAGCCGCCGCTAATCGGCACTTCAAACATTGCGCTGAGCATGCGGTTGGTGACTGCTGTCGGGGTATAGGCGGCATAACCGCTTGCCACGGATTCCGCAGTTGATACGCCGTAGTAGTACAAGGTGTAGTCGCTCGAGTAATGTTCGATACCGATTTGCGGGTAGACGGTCATTTTGCCCAGCGGCACTGGGACGACATAGGTTGCTTCGTAGATGCCCCCGCGCGACTGATTCGCATCGTACATCGCGTAAAGGAACAATCCGCCTATCGGTGTGATCTGGAATGTACCCAGTCCGACGGGAACGGAATTTTGGCGGTCGGTGATGCCTAGCAGTTGGGGATTGTCGATAGTCTGGTAGCCGTCATATTTGATGCGGCCAATTACTTCCAAGTGTCCGTAGCCGAGCGGCAGGGTTTTGATGCCGACGGTGTCGATACGGGTGAATACCCGCCCATAGTCGAAATAGGCATAAGGCAGCAGCGATGCACTGTTGCTCGCCCCCTTGATGGGGCTGGAGGATACGTTGGCGAAGAGCCCTAAGTCTCCCTCCAAGCTGTTGGTAAAGCCCTCGGCTGCCTGCGCATTAGTCGAAAGAAAAATGGCCAGTGGGAAAATGGCATGGATGAGTTTCATGTGAAGTCTTTCTGATATTTCGTGCGGATAAATACCGCAAGGCGCGCATCGTGCCGTGGGTGCAACAAATAATCAAGGCGGCTTAGCTATTGACAGTTCGCCTGAATAAGTGGGACATTGCGCGCCAGTTTCACAAAATAATACTAATCAGAATTCAGGCGGATGTGATGGGTACGTTTTTGTTTGACGCAACAAAATTGCTTCGCCTTTTCTCGCGCCACGTCGTTTTCTGTCTTCCGCTCCTCACAACCGCACTGCCCCACCCCGCATTGGCCGAAGGTACGGTTCAAGTTCAACCCGCAGGATTCTATCTGCCCGGCTCTCCTACTTGGACAGGCGCAACCCCGGCCGCTGTTTGTGTCGCTCATCCCAATTTCTGCGGCTGGGCACCGGGGACATTAATCAGCAGCATGACCTGTGGGATCGTGCCCGGCTCTGCCGTTTACAATGCCAGCTTTTGCATCAGCTACACAGAGCCGATTGTTCCGCTATCTTCTTGTCCGCCCAACTCCACGGGAACGCCGACAGCCACTAATCCGACGATATGTACTTGCGATGCCAAGTTTCAGCCGGATACAGCGGGGACGAGTTGCGTGTCGGTTTCGGATTGTCCGGTTACAACGAAGCTGGATGAAATTACCGATCCTGTTGCACAAATGTACGAGGATGGAACGTATGACAGTACCAATCCGGATATTACGCATTTAAATCCGGCGACACAGGCTGGCTTGGCTTGTATTCAGCAGAAAGTAGCTGCGTTGGTTTGCTACATGACACCGCAGCCGACTTCCGGTTATCGCCCCGCCGCATATCAGAAGCATATTTTTGACGTTTATTACAAATGGCAAAAGCTCAAGAATGACAACACGCCTGCATGTGCTGAACTTAAGGCGGCGATTAAAAAACAATTTGACAAGCATAGCCAATTTAAACACGCTCCCGGAGCCACATCCAATCACTCGCAAGTGGATGCACAAGGCAACCCGGCAGGCAATGCGGTGGATATTGATTTCGTCCCCGACGACACGAATGTCAGTGCCGATGCCATTGCGTGCCAATGCAATATGTACAGACCGATGGCTAATGATGTCGTTCACTATCAACCCCGTATCTGCCCGCGCTAAGGAGCCAACATGAAAAATATAAAACTGATTGCTCTAATTCCAGTCATCCTTGTGAGTTTTGTTTCTTGTGCCTATGCCGTTACTCAGGCTTCACCTCCCGTAACCGTAACGGCATGGGGCATGCATTATGGTGGGGGGGTGGTCTATAAATACCAAGTGAAAAATCTGGGCAATCTATCCATAGATAATTTCTTTATTGGTTTTTATCCTCCGACAGATACCGCAGATGGTGATGCGGAGCTTAAAGTGGGGCCTTATTATCCCGGAGGTCAATCGCTTTGGTTGCCGCAAAGCGTTTCGCGAAGCCCGACAGGCTGGGGAGTATATTTAAGTTTCCCAGAAGAAAGCGCCACTTTCTCGCTAAGATGGGTTGAGGCTGGATGGTATAAGAGTATGTGGCCAAAAGCTCACGGGGCAGATATGCCTATCGTGCAAAATCCCCCCAACATCATGCCCGCTGGAGCAATTTGGGATCAATTCTCCGTGACCTTGCCCATGCCAGATTATGCCTACGTGCAGGGGCACGCCTATATGTTTTACGGAGATAATGAACTCACAGTACAAATGGAAAAAGGCGACAGCATCAAACCAATCCTCAAAGTTGAGATTGAGAAAGTCCGCAAAGAAGATGGATTTTTAACCCTGCATGTCGAGGTGGCAGCAAAGGATAATTACGATCCTCTTCCCGATGTGGCGCTAGAGTCCATCACCGCCGATCAGCCATTAAGCACCGGGGATGTCATAACTGAGGCTTATAAAGGCGAGCCGCAAATTAAAGTAAGAAATGTACCCGGCAGAACTTATCAAATCAGCTATTCGGCCACTGATGCTTCTGGCAATAAAACTATCTCATCGGCTTTTGTAACTGCGCCGCGAGAGCGTGAAGAAAAATACGGGCACGAGGGTAAAAAAGACCACTAAAGCAGGCGAATCGTTTTCTCGAAGGGCGGCGTTGAGCCGCCCTTTTTACTATACAAACTCAAGCTAATGCTTTGTCTCCTTGCGCCTTGTCGTGATAGATTGTGCGGGTTTTTCTTAAAGGAGTTGGTAAGTGGCTATTTCAAATATTCCCGTCATCGCCATTGACGGTCCTTCTGCGTCCGGCAAAGGCACAGTGGCGCAGCGCGTGGCAACGGCGCTCGGTATGCACTATCTCGATAGCGGTGCGCTGTACCGTTTGTTGGGCTTGGCTGCGCAAAAGCGAGGTATCGCGCTGGAGGCGGAAGAGCAGTTGGCAGCACTGGCGGGGCAGGTGGATATTCGCTTTGAGGGTGCGGACATTTGGTTGGACGGCGCGCAAGTGGGCGACGAGTTGCGCACCGAGGAAGCCGGTTCGGCGGCCTCTAAGATCGCGGCATTGCCCAAGGTGCGTGCGGCTTTGCTGGATAAGCAGCGGGCTTTCCGGCAGGTGCCAGGGCTGGTGGCGGATGGGCGCGATATGGCATCGGTGGTGTTTCCCGACTCGGTGTTGAAGATATTTTTGACGGCCAGCGCCGAGGCTCGCGCTGAGCGTCGATATAAGCAGTTGAAAGAAAAAGGGATGGGTGCTAATATCGCCGCCCTTTTGCAGGACATACAGGCGCGCGACGAGCGGGATACCCAGCGTAGCGTGGCTCCACTGCAACAGGCGCAAGGTGCAAGCTTGCTGGATACGACCTCTCTGAATATCGAGCAGGCGGTGCAGGAAGTGCTGGATCGTTACCAAGCGTTGAAGTCGTAGCACGTAGTTGTACTCTGGCCCCGGGGCGAGCCCTTCGCTCCAGGTTCATTAACTAACCCCCCGTGTAGTTTGCGGGAACACCTGAAAGTAAACCGAAAATGACCGCTGTAGCCGATATGGAAAGTTTTGCCTCCCTGTTTGAAGAGAGTTTGACGCGCAAAGAAATGCGCGCAGGCGAATTGATCACCGCGCAAGTTGTGCGTATTGAACAAAACGTCGTTGTAGTAAATGCCGGATTGAAGTCCGAAAGTTTTATCCCCGTTGAAGAATTCAAAGACGCAGCGGGCAACATCGAAGTCAAAGCAGGCGATTTCACCACCGTGGCGATTGAGTCGCTGGAAAACGGCTACGGCGAAACACGTTTGTCGCGCGAAAAAGCCAAGCGCTTGGCAGCTTGGATCGACCTGGAGCAGGCGATGGAAGAAGGTCGCGTGGTTGAAGGTTATGTCAGCGGCAAGGTTAAGGGCGGTCTGACTGCTATGGTTAACGGCATCCGCGCATTCTTGCCCGGTTCGCTGGTGGATACACGTCCTGTTAAGGACACCACTCCATACGAAAACAAGACTATGGAATTGAAGGTTATCAAGCTGGATCGCAAGCGCAACAACGTGGTGGTTTCCCGCCGCGCTGTGCTGGAAGCGACTCAGGGCGCTGACCGCGAGTCCATGCTGGAAAATCTGAAAGAAGGCGCAATCGTTAAGGGTATCGTCAAGAACATCACCGATTACGGCGCGTTCGTTGACTTGGGCGGTATCGACGGTCTGTTGCACATTACCGACTTGGCATGGCGTCGCGTGAAGCACCCATCCGAAGTGCTGACTGTTGGCGACGAAGTTGAAGCCAAGATCCTGAAGTTCGACCAAGAGAAGAACCGCGTTTCCCTCGGCATCAAGCAAATGGGCGACGATCCTTGGAACGGTCTGGCACGTCGCTACCCGCAAGGTACACGCATGTTCGGCAAGGTAACCAACCTGACCGACTACGGCGCATTCGTGGAAATCGAGCAAGGCATCGAAGGTCTGGTACACGTTTCCGAAATGGATTGGACCAACAAGAACGTACATCCGTCCAAGGTTGTTTCTCTGGGCGACGAAGTAGAAGTCATGATTCTGGAAATCGACGAAGCACGTCGTCGTATCTCTCTGGGCATGAAGCAGTGCAAGTCCAATCCTTGGGACGACTTCGCGCTGAACCACAAGAAGGGCGACAAAGTTAAGGGCCAAATCAAGTCCATCACCGACTTCGGCGTGTTTATCGGTCTGGAAGGCGGCATCGACGGTCTGGTTCACTTGTCCGACCTGTCCTGGTCTGTTGCTGGTGAAGAAGCTGTGCGCAACTACAAGAAGGGCGACGAACTGGAAGCAACCGTTCTGGCTATCGACGTTGAGCGCGAGCGTATTTCCCTCGGCGTGAAGCAGCTGGAAGGTGATCCGTTCGGCGGCTTCGTAACCGGCCACGACAAGGGCGCTATCGTTACCGGTACCGTCAAATCTCTGGATGCGAAGGGTGCTGTGATCGCTTTGGACGGTGATGTTGAAGCGTATTTGAAGGCTTCCGAAGTTTCCGCTGACCGCGTGGAAGACATTCGCGGCCACCTGAAAGAAGGCGACACTGTTACTGCTCTGATTATCAACGTTGACCGCAAGAATCGCGGTATCAACCTGTCCATCAAGGCGATGAACAAGGCTGAAGAAGCTTCCGCAATGCAGAAGTTCGCAGCGGAAAACACCAGCTCTGCCGGTACGACCAATCTGGGCGCGTTGTTGAAAGCCAAGATGGATTCCAGCAAGGCTGATGCTTAATCAGGAGTAAGTGCTATGACCCGTTCCGATCTGATCGCCAAACTGGCCGAGCGCTACACCCAGTTGCTGGGTAAGGACGCCGAGCTTGCCGTCAAGGTTATCCTTGATAGCATGTCGTCAACCTTGTCCAGCGGCGGGCGTATCGAGATTCGCGGCTTTGGCAGCTTTGCCTTGAACTATCGTCCGCCCCGTTTGGGACGCAATCCAAAATCGGGCGACAAGGTGCAAGTGCCGGCGAAATATGTGCCGCACTTCAAGGCGGGAAAAGAGCTGCGCGAGCGGGTGGATTATCCCCAGCCTTGATGTAAAGACCGGGTAAACGAATTGGCGGCCTATCGCGAGATAGGCCGCCAATTTTTTTGGTTTTGGAAAAGTAGCCACGGAGAACACTGCGGGCACAGAGAAATTGTTGGTTGAAAATGGGAGTGATTGGGGGCAAAGAGGGCGGTAATGCCGCAGAGCGCCCAGTGTTCTTCGTGAATTCTGTGGCTTATTGAGCTTTTTAGGTTTGGTGGTTCATGGTATCGTTGCACCCCAATTTGTTACGGGTAGTGAAAGATGCGCTATTTGGTGTGGCCGTTGCGCGCAGTGATGTTTCTGCTGCTGCTGGGCTTTGCTGTGAAGAACGATCAACCGGTGGTGTTGAGATATTTTTTCGGCTACGAGTGGCAAACTTCACTGGTCGTTATTCTGTTGTGTTTTTTCACCGCCGGTGTGCTGGTCGGTGTGTTAGCGATGTTGGGTAATATGTTTCGCCAGCGTCGTGAATTGGCCGCCCTGCGGCGCGATCTGCATGTGAAGCACAAGCCCGACGGGCTTGATGATTTGCAGCGCAATCCTGTAAACCCCTCTAAAATTTAACCTCTAAGCAAGTTATGGAATTTGAACCCTGGATGCTGCTGGTCTTCCCGTTATTTTTCGGCATGGGATGGTTGGCCGCGCGTTTTGACATAAAAGAATTGCTGACTGAATCCAGCGCGTTGCCTCGCTCGTATTTTCAAGGGTTGAACTTCCTGCTGAACGAGCAGCAGGACGAAGCCATCGAAGCCTTTATCGAGGTGGTTAAAGTCGATCCACAAACTATCGAGCTGCACTTTGCCTTGGGTAGTTTGTTCCGCCGTCGCGGCGAGGTAGATCGTGCTTTGCGCATGCACCTGAATCTGGTGGAGCGCGGCGATCTGGACGAAAGCAAACGCCAGCAGGCCCTGTTTGAACTGGGGCAGGATTATTTGAAGGCCGGGATATTCGACCGTGCCGAATCCACCTTCGCCAGCCTGCAAAACACGCCCTACGAAAAAGAGTCGCTCGACTTTTTGCTGGAAATATTCCAGAAGGAAAAAGACTGGCTCAAAGCCATCGACATCAGCCAGCGCCTCACCGCGCTGACGGGCGAATCGCACGGAAAAGAGGCGGCATTTTTCTTTTGCGAGCTGGCTGCCACGGAGCTTGCGAACAAGCAGGTCGAGGCGGCAACCGTTCATCTTGAGCAGGCTCTTGTTGCTAATCCGCAAGGCGTTCGCGCCACCATGATGCTGGGCGATATTGCGCTGGCAAACGGGAAGACAGCGGAAGCTATCGAGATTTGGCAGCGGATCGAACAGCAGGACGCGCAATATTTGCCACTGGTGGCGGAGCGTCTGTTGCAGGCTTACCGGCTCGGCCAGAATGAAAATGGCGGCATCGCTTTGCTGCAAGACTATCTGGCGAAATATCCGTCCATCGACCTGATGAATGTGCTGTTCAATGCCGTGCTGCAACGCGACGGCGCGGAGGCGGCCTACAAGCTGGTGCGCGACGAACTGAGAATGCATCCCACGTTGCTGGGGTTGGACAAATTGCTGGAAGCGACGCTGCTGGAAGTGAAAACCGAGCGCCGCGCCGATGTCGAGCTGGTTAAAAATCTGGTGTACCAACGCACCCGTGGCTTGGCGATGTACCGCTGCAAGCGCTGCGGTTTTAAGGCGCGCCAATTTTACTGGCATTGTCCGGCGTGCTACGGCTGGGAGACCTACTCGCCGCGCAGGACTGAAGAAATAGGAGGTGTCGCGTGAGCGATCCAAAAATTATTGTTGCGCTGGATTATCCCGATGCTGCATCGGCCTTGGTCTTGGTCGCGCGCCTTGATCCGGCGCTCTGCCGCCTCAAGGTGGGCAAGGAGTTGTTTACCGTGGCGGGGCCGCAGTTGGTTGAGCAATTGCAGCAGCGCGGTTTCGAGGTATTCCTCGATCTGAAGTTTCACGACATTCCCAACACCACGGCGCAGGCCTGCAAGGCGGCGGCGAGCTTGGGCGTGTGGATGGTCAACGTGCATGCTTCCGGCGGCAGACGCATGATGGAGGCGGCGCGCGAAGGGTTGGCAAATTTTGCCAAGCGCCCGAAACTGATCGCAGTGACCGTGCTGACCAGCATGGCGCAAGCCGATCTGGCCGAGCTGGGCATCACGGTATCACCCGCCGAGCAGGTGTTGCGCTTGGCCGCCTTGACGCAAGCCAGCGGTTTGGACGGCGTGGTGTGTTCCGCGCAGGAAGCCGCGTTGTTGCGCAAACAGGCGGGAGCCGGATTTTGTCTGGTGACTCCCGGCATTCGCCCGGCGGATGCGGCGGCGGACGATCAGTCGCGCATCATGACCCCGCGTGCCGCATTGGAAAACGGTTCCAGCTATCTGGTTATCGGCCGCCCCATTACCAAGGCCGTCGATCCGTTGCTGGCCTTGCAACAGATTAGTCAGGAAATAGGAGGAATGGCATGAGCCAATTGCCATCATTTGCAGGTGCCCGCGTATTGGTCGTGGGCGATGTCATGCTGGACCGTTACTGGTTCGGCGATGTGCACCGGATTTCTCCGGAAGCGCCCGTCCCCGTGCTCAAGGTGAGTCGCGTGGAAGAGCGTCCGGGCGGCGCGGCCAACGTGGCGCGCAATATCGCCTCCTTGGGCGGGCATTGCACGTTGCTGTCGGTCGTGGGCGCGGACGAGGCGGGCGATTGCCTGCAACGTTTGCTGACCGAGCAGGGCGGTGTCGATGCCATGCTGCACCGCGATGCGGGCTTCCCCACTATCGTTAAGTTGCGCGCCATCGCGCGCCAGCAACAGTTGCTGCGCATTGATTTTGAAACGCAGCCCAGCCATGAAGTGCTGCAAGCCAAGCTGGCGGACTTCAAAGACAAGCTGCCCAATTGCGATGTGGTCGTGCTGTCCGACTACGGCAAAGGCGGTTTGGCGCACATCGCCGAGATGATTCGTCTGGCGCGCGCGGCGGGCAAAAAAGTACTGGTCGATCCCAAGGGCGACGACTATGCGCGCTATCAGGGCGCGACCTTGCTCACGCCTAATCGCAGCGAATTTAAAGACGTGGCCGGAGGCTGGAGCAGCGAAGCGGAATTGAGCGCCAAGGCTGAAAAATTGCGTACCGAATTGCAACTAGAAGCACTGTTGGTTACCCGCAGTGAAGAAGGCATGAGCCTGTTCCGTGCGGGCAGCGTGCTGCACGAGCCGACGCAGGCGCGCGAAGTTTACGATGTGAGCGGTGCGGGCGATACTGTGATCGCGACACTGGCCGTGATGCTGGCGAGCGGCGCCGAATTGGGCGAGGCCGTGCGCATCGCCAACCGTGCCGCCGGAATCGTGGTGGGCAAGCTGGGAACAGCGGTAGTGAACCGCGATGAAATTTTGCAGGATATGAAGAAGCAGGATTGAGAATTCGGTTGGGCGGTTAGGCGGAGTTCTGCATCCAAAATTTAGGAGAAAAACATGTACTACGTAGTCACCGGCGCAGCCGGATTCATCGGTTCCAATCTGGTCAAAGCGCTGAACGAGCGCGGCGAGACCAACATCATCGCGGTGGACAATTTCAAGAAGGCCGACAAGTTCAAGAATCTGGTCGACTGCGAAATCGCCGATTACATGGACAAGAACGATTTCCTTGCCAAGCTGAATGGCGGTTCGTTCGACGGCATTCTTCGCGGTGTGCTGCATCAGGGCGCATGCTCCGACACTATGGAGAGCGATGGCCATTACATGATGGAGAACAACTACCGCTACTCGCTGGATGTGCTGAACCACTGCCAGAATGAAGAAATTCCGTTTTTGTACGCGTCATCCGCATCGGTGTACGGTATGGGGCCGGTGTTCAAGGAAAGCCGCGAACATGAGGCGCCGTTGAATGTTTACGCTTATTCCAAATTCCTGTTTGACCAGGTACTGCGCCGTCGTTGGAACAGCCGCACCGGACAGGTAGTCGGTCTGCGCTATTTCAACGTGTACGGACAACGCGAGCAACACAAGGGGCGTATGGCTTCGGTGGCTTACCACTTCTTCAACCAGTTCCGCGCGGACGGTTATGTGAAGCTGTTCGAGGGCTGCGACGGTTATGCCAACGGCGGACAGTTGCGCGACTTTGTTTCGATTGAGGATGTGGTCAAGGTCAATATGTTCTTCCTCGAGCATCCCAATAAATCCGGCATCTTCAACCTCGGCACTGGCAAGGCGCAGAGCTTCAACGATGTCGCGGTGGCGACCATCAACACCCTGCGCGCCGACAAGGGGGAGCCCGCGCTGACGCTGGAGCAAATGCTCTCGCAGCAACTGATGCGCTACATCCCGTTCCCTGAGCAATTGAAGGGCAAGTATCAAAGCTACACGCAAGCCGATGTGCAGGCTTTGCGTGCTATCGGTTATGCCGATCCGTTCCTGACCGTGGAGCAGGGCACCGGTCGTTATGTGAACCATTTGCTGCGCGCGTCAACTTAATCGCAGGAAGTTCGTTGTTAGCCGATAGCAGGTTCGTCTTAACTTAATGACTGGAGGAAGAGCATGAAGAAAATTTTGTTGGCTGTTGCAATGTTTTTTGCGTTTGTCGGCGCTGCCTTTGCAGCAGTGAATTTGAACACGGCCAATCACGACGAGCTGGATACCGTTAAAGGCATCGGCCCGGCCAAAGCGCAGGCGATCATCGACTATCGTCAGAAGAACGGCCCGTTCAAGAGCGTGGATGATTTGAAAAACGTAAAAGGCTTCGGCGATAAGACGGTCGTAAAGATGCGTTCTGAACTAACGGTGAGCGGCGCATCTTCTGCTCCGGTAGCACCTGCCAAGAAGGCGGAAGCGAAGAGCGAAGAAAAGCCGGCTAAGGCCGCAGCCAAAGAAGAAGCCAAGGCTGATGCTAAGGATGCCAAGCAAGCAAAGGCCGACAAGAAAGCAGAGAAAAAGGCCAAGAAAGAAGCTAAAGCAGCTGAAAAGAAGGCCAAGAAAGAAGCTGAGAAGAAATAAATGGTGTATCAAAAAGCCCGCCAGATGTGAGTCTGGCGGGCTTTTTATTGGTACTCAAGCAACGATATTGATCTTGCTGCCTAGCGCCGGACCTTCGGGAGCGTTGGCGGCAGCCAGTGAGGCGATGGCTTGTTGCGAAGCTTTTTGCGCAACTTCCGCTTTGATTTCCACCCGACCCTGCGCGTTTTCCTGAGCCTGACTGGTTTCGAGCTTTTCCACGGAGTTGGTCTTGCGTTGGACTGTGGCGAGGTAGGTCAGGTCTTTATCCAGTTGCGCTTCGTCCTGCCGCAGCGCGTTTTCGCTTTCGATGACATTGGCGCGATCAATCGCCACCCGCTGTCTCGCAACGGACAGGTGCACGTAGTTGTTGCTGATCGAATTGACGGATAGCGCGCTCATTACATTATTTTCCGGTTGTCCCGTTGTGAACGATGGCGACGGATGTTTATAAACTCCTGATTGCTTTAGCTGAATACTACTTGATTGGGCTATTGTCAATTCGCTCGGACGAATAGTCACGGAAACACCGCTTTATTCGGCACGCGGCTCTTGCCGAAAATCCTGATAATGGCGATACCTTAAAAGCATAGTCGTAAGCGTTTTTCCTACAAGACTGCTCGATGCTTTCCCTACAGCATAAACAGATTTCCTCCGATTTTTCCCCGGCGGCATTGCGCGCAGAATGCAACCATCGAATCAGCAATCAAACCAATCGGGAGATCAACATGAATGCGAACCAAATCCACGAAGAAATCAAAGAAACCAACCTGTCTTTTATGTTGCTGGCACAACAAATGATTCGCGGCGACAAGCAAAGCGCCATGGAGAGTTTCGGCGTGAGCGAAGAAATGGCCAGTCTGGTGGCCGGGTTATCTCCCGCGCAACTGCTCAAGATGTCGGCTTCCAACATGATGCTGTGCTGCTTCCGTTTCGACGAGCGCCTGATGCTGAGCATGCTCGGCGACTACAAGAAAGACGTGCAGGTTGGTAAAGAATCTTCGACAGCAAAAGTTAAGCGCTTGGCCGATGCCGCGCTGGCATAACGATACACCGGGTATTACTACTGTTGGCGCGAAATAGTTTCGCGACCCGGCGGGCAATGACGACAACCCACAACGGGAGGCGATCATGATTAAAATTTACCTGACCACAGACCCCGCCACCGGCAGAGGTCTCTACGATAACGAGGCGCGCCTGCTGGGGCGCTACACCTCGATCGTCCACGCGGAAAGCGAACTGGGCGACATCCTGAGATTCTGTAGCATCCGCAACGCATCGGACCATTCAAATTCCTGACACACCTGCGTCTCCCGACGCAATCACCATACTCAGCTATAATTACAAAGATGCCGCTTGTTCATGCAGCGGCATCTTTGCATTTGAGATTCTCCTTGAGGAAAAAATGAATAGTTATTCCATGATTCAATCGCTGGCGGGGGGCGTGTTGATTGGCACTGCGGCTTCGCTGCTGCTGTGGCTCACCGGCCATATCGCGGGGATTAGCGGCATTCTTGGGCGCGTGTTGTTTGCCTTTAAACAATCGGACGAGTTGATTTGGCGCGTGCTGTTTTTGCTGGGGCTCGTGATTGGCGCGAAGCTTTATTACATGGGCTTTGCCGCCGCGCCGACAGGCCGCGAGCATTTCCCCGCATGGCTGTTGATTGTCTCCGGTTTGCTGGTCGGCTTCGGTACTTCGCTGGGCAAGGGTTGCACCAGCGGGCACGGTGTCTGCGGGCTGGGCAGGTTATCTATACGCTCGCTGACTGCAACGCTGATCTTTCTGGGCGTGGCGATCATCACCACTTTTTTGTTGCGCCATCTCTTCGGGATAGGAGGCATCAATGGCTAAAAATTTCGTCGGCTTGCTGACCGGGCTGATATTTGGTTTCGGCCTCGCGCTATCGGGTATGACGCAACCCGAAAAGGTGCTCAACTTTCTCGATATGGCCGGGCGCTGGGATCCCAGTTTGCTGTTCGTGCTGGGCGGTGCGGTCGGTGTAACGCTGGTTACTTTTCGTTTCATTCTGCGCCGCAAAAAACCGCTGCTGGATAGCCGCTACTATTTTTCCGATGCGACGAAGATTGACCGACCGCTGGTGCTGGGTGCAGTGATGTTTGGCGTGGGATGGGGCATCGGCGGCTATTGCCCTGGCCCTGCGGTCACGCTGCTGGCGGCTCCCAGTTGGGAGCTGTGGGTTTTCCTGCCCTCCATGCTGGTCGGGATCGTTGCGCAAAAGCTATGGGCGGCAAAAGTTGATCACAAGCCCGTGGTGGTCGAAGTCGCGACGCAGAACGATTGCTCCTGATGGGGCAGAGCGAAATGTATAAAACCATCGAAGACTACGTCGGCAATACGCCGCTGGTCAGACTCAAACGTATCTCCGGCGATACCAGCAACATCATTCTGGCCAAGCTGGAAGGTAACAATCCCGCCGGGTCGGTGAAAGACCGTCCGGCGCTTTCCATGATTCGCCACGCCGAAATGCGCGGCGACATCAAACCGGGTGATACGCTGATCGAAGCGACCAGCGGCAACACCGGCATCGCGCTGGCGATGGCGGCCGCGATGCGCGGCTACAAGATGATCTTGGTGATGCCGGAGAATCAGAGTGTCGAGCGCCGCCAAACCATGCGCGCATTCGGCGCGGAGCTGATCCTTACGCCCAAAGAAGGCAGCATGGAGCTGGCGCGCGATACGGCGGAGAAACTGCGTAACGAAGGGCGCGGCATCATCCTTGACCAGTTCGCCAACCCCGATAACCCGCTGGCGCACTACGAAGGTACCGCGCCGGAAATCTGGCGCGACACGCAGGGACAAATCACCCACTTCGTCAGCAGCATGGGCACCACCGGCACCATCATGGGCAACGCGCGCTTTTTCAAGGAAAAAAATTCCTCCATCCAGATCATCGGCGCGCAACCGGAAGAGGGCGCGCAAATTCCCGGCATACGCAAATGGCCGGAAGCCTATCTGCCGAAAATCTACAGCCCGAAAAATGTGGATCGCATCGAGTATGTCGGACAGAAAGATGCAGAAGAAATGACGCGGCGATTGGCGCGGGAGGAAGGCATCTTCTGCGGAATTTCATCCGGCGGCGCGTTGAGCATCGCGCTGCGTATCTCGCAGCAAGTGCAGAACGCCACCATTGTGTTCATCGTGTGCGATCGCGGCGACCGCTATTTGTCTACCGGAGTGTTTCCCGCCTGAGAACTGATAGTATGGGCAAACAGAAACGGCGCTCCGCGGAGCGCCGTTTTTGTTTTTGATACCGAATCAGAAGCGGTGATTAATACCAATCGTCCCCGAGTAATTCGCGGTGAGTTGTTCGCCGTTCACATATTGGTACAGCGGCACTTGCACCAAACCATACACATTGGTGCCGGTGGCGATGGCATAGCTGATGCCGGGCGTGAGCGAAACGGAGTTGCCGCCGCTGCTGGCTTCGCCTGTTGAAGTCAACGCGGCACTGGTGCCGGAGTCGGCCGCATTCCACTGTGCATTCACTTGCAGCAAACCGCTCAGGTCTTTGCTGAATGCGTAGCGTGTACCCGCATCCAGATTGATCTGGTTGCCCGGTTTGTATTCGGTTTTATTTTGAATTGCAGATTGCACCATGCCTTGCGCAAACCAGCTCAGCGAACTGGCGGGATTCGCCTGCTGCCAGAACAGTCCCAGAATGAGGTCGGTGCTGCCGTTGCCGGGTTGTAGCGAAACTTCGTTGGGCAGTGTCCCGCTGGCCAGCAGGAAATCAGATTTTCCCGTGTTCAACTTCAATCCGAACTTCACGCCCATACCCGCATCAGCGGACTCCCCATGCGACCAGCGATAGCGCCCGACGGCTTTGATGTCGCCTAGCGAGTTGGCGGAGAAACTGTCCGTGCCGACCTGCGCCGGATTGGTGTCCGCGAGCGAGTGGCTGTGCTCGCGCGCGATGTACGGAATGTTCAACGCCACGCCCCAATGCTCGTCGTGCGTGTAGTCGATACCGGCCGTGATGATCTTGTTAATGGTCCGCAGGTTCTCCACTTCCGAACCTGCGGCCAGTGCCGGGTCGGTTGGGTTGGCGGTGATCTTGTTGCTGCCGGAGCGGAGTTGGTCGGCCTGGCTGTAGCTATAGCGCAAGTCCATACTCAAACCGGGCTTGCTCGCGCTGTGCTCATCCCAGTTAGTGTTGATCGAACAAGCCGTGCTGCCGCAACTGGCGTAGGTGCTGGAGGCGGACAGGATGCCGAGCGCAATGGCGGTGAGACGCAGATGATGATGGTGACGCATTATTTTTATCCTCCCTTGAATGGAGGGGCGATTGTAGATGGCAGGTAAAACGATGGGGTGCGACATATTGTCGCAGGGGTGGCAAATGTCTTATGTAGGAATCTCCTTATTTTTATTGAAAAGCGATAAACCTAGTAGTTCTGATAGTTACAAGGGGAAGATTTAATTGCTAGTATCGAGCGCTCTAGAAGGCTGTCAAAAGCTTACATTTTGGCTTGCGGAAAAAATTGGAATTAGGAGAAATTTCATGAAGTATAAAAATGTCCGAGCTTTAGGTGTGGGCGTCTTGCTACTGTTGTTGTTATTTACACTGGTCGGATGTGCGTCTTCTAGTCCTACGGCAGTTAGTTCAAGTACTTCAGATGAAACGCGTATCGTAATGCCGCGACCTATTCGCATCATTTTATATTTTCAGCAGCCGACATTTGAAAATAGGCAGCTCACAGCGGTTATTGCAGATGCCTGTCAGTGCGAGCCGGTATTTATTCGCTCATATAGTGGTGATGCCCTGATTTACGAAGTCGCATTGCCACAGAGGCAAACTTTCGCCACTTTTGAAAAATCGTTAATGCGCCATTCTGGTGAGTTGGCAATTAAGTTAATAGAGCAGGATAGCATCATGCAGCACCAGCAGCAGTCGGGGAATCATGCACAAACACCCGTAAAAGTGTTAATGCCCGACGCAAAATAAATCCCGTCAAGATAGTAATGGATTGGGTGTTCTTAGGTTGTCTACTTGGGAGGATAGTTAAATGAAGTACAGTACGCGTCGTTCTATTTCAATCGCACTCTCGGTTGCATTGGTGTGCAATTCGGTGCCAGTTTATTCGGCGGGGATTGGGAGGGCGAGTTACGTTTCACCCAATACCCCATCACTTGTTAGTGACAGATTGATCGTTAAGTTCAAGGCCAACAACTTGCCCATGGGATTGAGCGTTGCGCAAATCAATAGCGAACTGCGCCGTCCGCTTTCAGCCCAAGTAATGACCACCCTGCAAGTTGCTACGGGAGTAAATATTGCCGAATCGCACGCAATTGCCAACGGTGCGCATGTCATGCTGTTGCCCGATGGCGCAACTGCGACAACGCTTGCACAGTCTATCGGAGCAATTGCCAAATTGCCTAATGTCGAATATGTGGAAGAAGACCGTATATTAACTTCGCAGGCAGTGCCGAACGATACGAACTATTCTCTGATGTGGGGGATGCAGCCAGTGAGCGCAGTAGCTGGCGCGGCTCCCGGACTGACTGGTAGTTACGGTGCCGATTTTGAAACAGCTTGGAATACAACGACTGGAACAACAACCGCAGGGGCCGCAATCATTGTCGCAGTTGTTGACACCGGGATTACTGCCCATCCCGACATTGTGGGTACGGCGGGTGTCGTTGCTGCAGGAGCAGGCAGTAACTTAGTATCCTCCGGATACAACTTTATCACCGACTGTCGTATACGCGGCACTACGTCCGTAGGAGGGTGTGCGGCAGGCACTTTAGCTGCCTCCGCTGTCGTTGCGGCCTCTCCAGATGCTAGCGATACGGGGGACTATCTTACTGCAGCTGATGTTGCTACGCCTTTCTTCACCGGACTTGTTGCCAGCAACAGTTCTTGGCATGGCACACATGTAGCGGGAACAATCGCGGCAATTGGCAATAATGCAACAGGGGTCATCGGTGGTGCATATACAGCAAAAATATTGCCGGTTCGTGTCTTGGGTAAAGGTGGTGGCTATACCTCGGATATTGCGAACGGCATCATGTGGGCAGCTGGCGTGCATCCGAGTATCTACAATCCTAATCCAGCCAAAGTTATTAACTTGAGTCTCGGCGGTGCTGGAGCATGTAGCGCAACCGAGCAAAATGCTATCAATGCAGCTGTTGCTGCAGGTACTGTCGTTGTTGTAGCTGCGGGAAATTCCAATCTTGATGTCGCTAACTTCAGTCCGGCTAACTGCAATAATGTCATCTCCGTAGCCGCAGTCGCAAAAGACGGCAGTCGGGCAGCTTATAGCAACTTTAGTTCTCCCGTCACCAATACGACCAATCCGACGTATATCACGTTGGCGGCTCAAGGAGGAGATCAATCGTTAACCGGGTTTGATCTAGGTATCGGCTCAACCCTTAATTCGGGACTCACAACTCCGGTAGCAGCAAATTATGTCTACTATCAAGGTACCAGTATGGCTACGCCGCATGTGGCGGCTACTGCGGCTCTCATGCTGGCACACAATCCGGCACTGACACCTGCGGATATTAAAACCATATTAAGCTCTCCTGCTTCATTAACGGCGTTCCCATCTTTCACACCTTCGGCTGCTGCTACCGCATTGAAAAACTATACGTTGTTTAGTTGCGCGATTGGCAATAATTGCGGAGCTGGCATTCTTAATGCGAAGTTGGCAGTGCAGAATAGTCTGGTGCCATGGACTACTACTGGATCATTCGATTTTGGTGCGGTAGCCACATTTAGTACCGGAAATAATAAAACCATTACCCTGACCAATTCATCCGCTACCTCCGTTACTCCGGGAGCTGCGGTAATAACGGGGCCGGATGCAGGATACTTTGCGGTGGTTAGCAATACTTGTAATGGTGTAACCATTGCTCCCAATGGCACTTGCCAAATAACGATGAATTACTCACCAATAACGGCGGCAGTTCATTCAGCCACCTTGACGCTTCCAACCACAGTTGCAGGAGTGGCAAGCGCCTTTTCCTTAACAGGCACGGCAGGAGCGCCATTTACTGTTGTTGCCACGACTTCTGGGACGCTTTATGTGGGGAAATCCGCAACGGCCAACTTGACGTTTACCAATTCAAATTCAAGGGTAATACCGACTGGAGTATTAACCTTGTCGCAACCGAGCATTATGGCGGCATCTAGTGATAATTGCAGTAACATCACTTTGGCTTCAGGTGCAAGCTGTACTGCCGTTATTACTGTAACTCCTACAGCAGTTGGCAGTTTTTCAGGATCGATATCACTTGGTATGTCAGGAGGCGGCACTCAAACTCGCGTTATTCTCACTGGCACAGTCGCCGCAGCACCATCAACGAGTTCCAGCGGTGGCGGAGGCGGAGGCGGTTGCTCGATCATGCCATTCGGCGCACAGCCCGATGCTTCTCTGTTGTTGGCGATGTTGGCTGTCGCAGCTTACTGGTTGCGTCGTCGCGTAGTTAATTCTCGTAGTGCGGACTGATTATCGTCTGTTTGCAGCGGTTATCGCGCCGCTGTTGTTGGTGTGGTGGATTCCTCCTTGGGATGTTGCAATTTTCAAGGCGGGGCTACCCGGAGCGATAGTCTTCTGTGTATCCGTTGCCGTTCTGGAAGAGGTGATCTTCCGGGGCGGCATTCAGGGGTGGTTACTTCACCAAGATGTTTTCAGATTAAAGCTGTTCGGCTTGAGTCGCGCTAATTGGGCGACTAGTTTGGTTTTCGCTGCTGTGCATGTATGGCTGCATCCCTTGTGGCTTGTTCCCGGCTATCTTGCAGTTTCATTGGTGCTAGGCTATTTCTGTGAGCGATACCACGGCATTCGTGTGCCAGTGGTATTGCATGCTTATTACAACCTTGCGTTGTTGTTTTTGCCTAGACTTTTTAGCTAAACCCAAGTTAAGACGAACCGGAACCAAAATTATTTGGTTGCGTTAGCCGCCCATCGGCTTAGATTTGGTAGCTATTCGTTACTCGCCACCTTCTGTTTCGACAACGCCGGATTCTGCGCGAAATAACGTTTGACCCCCCCCAGAATGGCGCGTGCTAACTTCTCCTGATAGTCCTCATCCTTCAGTCGCTGTTCTTCTTCCGGATTGCTGATGAACGCTGTTTCCACCAGTATCGACGGGATGTCCGGCGATTTCAGCACGGCGAATCCGGCTTGCTCGACGAAGCCCCGGTGCAGGGTGTTGATGCCGCTCAGTTCGTTCAGCACATGTTTGGCGACTTTCATGCTGTCGTTGATGGTGGCAGTTTGCGAGAGGTCGAGCAGGGTGCGCGCGAGGTAGGGGTCTTTCACCGCGATGTTCACACCGCCGATCAAGTCGGCCTCGTTTTCTTTCTTGGCCAGCCAGCGTGCGGAGGCGCTGGTCGCGCCGCGTTCGGATAGGGCGAAAACGGATGAGCCGCGCGCGTCCGGTTTGACGAAGGCATCGGCGTGGATGGAGACGAACAGGTCGGCATGCGCGTTGCGGGCTTTGGTCACGCGCCCGCCCAGCGGAATGAAGTAGTCGCCGTCGCGGATCAGTACGGCGCGCATGCCCGGTGCGGCATCGATTTGTTCTTTCAGCTTGCGTGCGATGGCGAGGGTGACGTTCTTTTCGTAAGTGCCCTTGCGTCCGTGCGCGCCGGGGTCTTCTCCGCCGTGCCCGGCATCTACCGCGACGATGAGAACACGGGTGCTGAGTTCGGCGCGCGGCAGCGGTGCGGGCTTGGGAGCAATCGGTTCAGCCTTTGCTGTGACGGCGGGTTTCGGTTCGATTGCGGCAGCTTCGACAACGGCGCTGGCAACGGCGGGCGCGCTCGCCGCGAGTTTGTTTTCGCTCTGCTGCGCGAGGGCCATCAAGGGGTCGACGGCGACCAGCGGATACACGTCCAGCACCAAGCGGTGACCGTATTCGCCCACCGGCTTGAGGCTGAATAACTGCGGTTTGATCTGTGCTTTGAGGTCGAGCACTAGGCGTACCACGCCGGGTTTGAAGCGCCCCACGCGCACGCTTTTGATGTACGGGTCGTCGCTGTTGATTTTGCCTGCCAGTTCATTCAGGGGAGTATTAATTTCGACATCCTCCAGATCGACGACCAGACGTTCCGGATTGGGGATGGTGAACAGTTTGTAACTGATCGGCTGTTTCGATTCCAGCGTGAGGCGGGTGTAGTCCTGCGCCGGCCAGATGCGCGCGGAGCTGACGGCGATTTCGGCGAAAGCGGCGGGAGTGGACAGAAAACAGAGTAGCGGAATAAATCTTAAAGCGCGTTCAAACATTTTTGTCCTGCATCGGTGTAGGCATGGAGTACGATCTCGCGACCGTCCTGAAGTATTTCAAAAGTGAGGCTGATATCGGCGGGGGGCAGCAAGCCGCTGGCTTGTTCGGGCCATTCCACCAGGCAAATATTATGTCCGTCAAACTCATCGCGAAATCCGGCCGCTTCCCATTCTTCCGCATCGCGGAAGCGGTACAAATCGAAGTGGCGCAAGTGTAACCCGGCCGCTTCATAGCGCTCAATCAGGGTGTAAGTCGGGCTCTTTACACGCCCCGTGTAGCCCAATGATTGCAGCAGTGCGCGTACCAAGGTGGTTTTGCCCGCGCCGAGATTGCCGCGCAGGTAAATCATCAATCCCGGTTGCAGTGCGTGGGCCAGTCGGGTGGCAAAGATTGTCGTGGCCGCCTCATCGGCTAAGCTAATTCGGCTATGATTCGGTTCATGCAAAACGGGACACCTCAAATGGATTACGGCGCACTCGCCGCGCGCATCAAGGCGTGGGGCAGGGCGCTCGGCTTTCAGGCCGTGGGCATCAGCGATACTCATCTCGATGCCGCCGAAGCGAATCTGATGCGATGGCTGGCAGACGGCAATCACGGCACGATGGATTATATGGCAAAACATGGTGCCAAACGCGCGCGCCCGGCAGAACTGGTGCCGGGCACGCTGCGCGTCATCTCCGTGCGCATGAACTATTACCCGGAACTAGCCAAAGATACGCACGAAGTGCTGGCCGACGCTGACCGCGCTTTTATTTCCCGCTACGCGCTTGGGCGCGATTACCACAAGGTGTTGCGCAACCGGCTGGAGAAGCTGGCACAACAGATACGAGCCGAAACCGATTGTCAGTGCCGCGTGTTCACCGATTCCGCGCCCGTGCTGGAAGTAGAGTTGGCGCAGAAAGCGCATTTGGGCTGGCGCGGCAAGCACACGCTGCTGCTGTCACGTGAGCAAGGCTCATGGTTTTTTCTGGGCGAAATATTTATTGATCTGCCGCTGTCAGTGGATGCTGCGCAACAGCCGCATTGCGGCACATGCCGCGCCTGCATAGATGTTTGCCCGACGCAGGCCATCACCGCGCCTTACCAACTGGATGCTCGGCGCTGTATCTCCTACCTGACGATAGAACTCAAAGGCAGTATCCCGGAAGCGCTGCGTCCGCTTATCGGCAACCGCATCTACGGTTGCGACGATTGCCAGCTAGCGTGCCCGTGGAACCGCTTCGCGCAAAAAACTGTCGAGCCGGACTTCGCCGCACGGCATGGACTGGATGATGTTTCTCTGACCGATTTGTTCGCATGGGATGAAGCCGCATTTCAGCGTAAGCTGGCTGGCAGCGCCATTTACCGCATCGGCCATGAGCAGTGGTTGCGCAACATCGCTGTGGCGCTGGGCAATGCACCGGCAACACCGGAGATATTGGCCGCGCTACGGGGGCGAGAGCTGCATCCCTCCGCTTTGGTGCGCGAGCATGTGGAATGGGCGCTGATGCAGCATGAGTTGTCGGCATAATTTTCTTGACAAATTTTTTTGCTCGCCTAAAATGCGCGCCTCTTCCGGGTCGTTAGCTCAGCTGGTAGAGCAGCGGACTCTTAATCCGTTTGTCGCAGGTTCGATCCCCGCACGACCCACCAATAAGAAAAAATTTAAGGCTTGCAGCAATGCAAGCCTTATTTGTTTATTGGTAACTCCCGTGTTTGGCGTGCAGTTTATGTTTCGCCCCTTGCTTGAGACGACATGAAGATAGTTCCCTACCGATGGTCGCTTGCTGTGCAGTTACAGGTTGTGTTTGTTAGCACGGCTTTGCTGATGTTCGCCTATGAGTTTTTGAAGGAGGTGTTGGTTCAGGGGGTGTTGGCGCCTTGGGAATCGCACGCGATTACGATTTTTGTGACGGCTGTTTTCGCTACCGTGGCAGCCTTTCTTATGCGCCACTGGTTTAGCAAGGTGGAGGATCATCTGCGTGTGGCGGCGACCGCGTTTGAAACGCAGGAAGGTATTTTAATTACCGATGCGCGTAGCGTGATCCTGCGGGTCAATTGCGCATTCACCGACATTACCGGTTACAGCGCCGAAGAAGTAATCGGGAAAAATCCGAGCATGCTGCGCTCCGGCAAGCATGATGCGGGCTTCTATGCGGAAATGTGGCGCAGCATCAAGCTGAACGGTCAGTGGGAAGGCGAAATCTGGAACCGTCGCAAGAACGGCGAAACCTATCCCGAGCGACTGGCTATTAGCGCGGTAAAAGATTCCAGCGGAGTTGTCACGAATTATGTCGCCACGCTGACCGATATCACCATGAGCCAGACTGCCGCGGAGGAAATCAAGCATCTGGCTTTTTACGATTCGCTCACGCGCCTGCCTAACCGGCGCCACCTGATGGACAGGCTCAAACATGCGCTGGCTGCCAGTGCCCGTAGCGGCAAGGCGGGGGCATTGCTGTTCATTGATCTGGATAATTTTAAAACGCTGAATGACACGCTCGGCCACGATGTGGGCGACCAGTTGCTGCAACAGGTCGCGCAGCGCGCCGAGTCCTGCGTGCGTGAAGACGATACCGTGGCGCGGTTGGGCGGCGATGAATTTGTTGTCATGCTGGAAGGTTTGAGCGAGCACGAGTTGGAAGCCGCTGCGCAGGCCGAGTCCGTTGGCGAAAAAATTCTTGCGGCATTGAACCTGCCATACCAGCTTGCCTCCCACGAACACCACAACACGCCCAGTATTGGAATTACTTTATTTCGTGGTCAGCTTGAGTCGATGGACGAGCTGTTCAAGCATGCCGACATCGCCATGTATCAGGCTAAAAAATCCGGTCGCAATACGCTGCGCTTTTTTGATCCCGCCATGCAGGAAACCATCAATGCGCGCGTGGCTCTCGAAGGGGAGTTGCGTAAGGCTTTAGAGCAGCAGCAATTTCAGTTGTATTACCAGGCGCAGGTGGATAGTTCGCACCGTGCGTTGGGGGTGGAAGCATTGATCCGTTGGATCCATCCGGAAAAAGGTATGGTGTCTCCCGCGCAATTTATTCCCCTCGCGGAAGAAACCGGTTTAATTTTGCCTATCGGGCGCTGGGTGCTGGAAACCGCGTGCGCACAGATTAAAACCTGGCAACAAAGCGAGCTGTCGAACGATTTTGTGCTGGCCGTGAACGTGAGTGCCAAGCAGTTCCGTCAGGCGGATTTCGTCGCACAAGTACAGGATGCGGTACGGCGTCATGCCATAGACCCGACGTTGCTCAAACTGGAGCTGACCGAAAGCCTGTTGCTGGAGAACATCGAAGACACCATTGAAACGATGCGGGCGCTGAAAGAAACTGGTGTTCAGTTTTCGCTGGATGATTTCGGTACAGGTTATTCTTCTTTGCAGTACCTCAAGCGTTTGCCGCTCAATCAGCTCAAGATCGACCAGTCTTTTGTGCGCGACATCGCGGTAGACAGCAGCGACAAGGCGATTGTGCGTACCATTATTGCAATGGCGCGCGGACTCAATCTGGAAGTCATCGCCGAAGGGGTGGAGACGGAAGAGCAGCGTCAACTCCTGCTGGAAAAAGGCTGCGCTCATTTCCAGGGGTATCTGTTCAGCAAGCCTGTGCCGATTGAACAGCTTGAGGAAAAGCTCAGACAATGGAAGTCGCAACAGCAGTAGGTGTTTTTTCGGCTTGCTGAGCTGGCACCCCCTGTCATTTACGCTATACCGTCTATAATGCGCCCTCGGATTTTTCGGTAGACCGTTATGCGTTCACACTCCTCTTCCCATTCTCCCCATGATCCCGCTTCCGCGACCCGCGCCGACTGGCGCACGATACGCACCTTGCTGCCGTACCTGCTGGAGTTCAAAGGGCGTGTAACGCTGGTGATTATTCTGCTGGTGCTGGCCAAGCTCACCAGCGTCGCCGTTCCGCTGGTGTTGAAAGAAATCGTCGATGCGATGGATAAGCCCAAGGCGATGCTGGCGGTGCCGGTGATGTTGGTGGTGGGCTACGGTTTGCTGCGTTTGTTCAGCACCCTGTTCGGCGAGTTGCGCGACGCGGTGTTCGCCAAGGTCACGCAGCGCGCCATTCGCCGCGTGGCGATTAAAGTGTTCGAGCATCTGCATAACCTGAGTTTGCGTTTCCATTTGGAACGCCAGACCGGCGGCATGTCACGCGACATCGAGCGCGGCACGCGCGGTATCAGTTTTTTGCTGACTTTTCTGCTGTTCAACATCCTGCCGACGCTGCTGGAAATCGGCTTGGTCGCAGGCATTTTGTTCGTCAAATACAGCCCATGGTTCGCCATCATTACCTTCGCCACGCTGGTGATTTACATCGCGTTCACGCTGTTTATCACCGAATGGCGCATGGTCTACCGCCGCACCATGAACGACATGGATTCCAAGGCCAACACGCGCGCTATCGACAGCCTGATTAATTACGAAACGGTGAAGTATTTCGGCAACGAAAAATACGAAGTGCGCCGCTACGACGAGCAGATGGCCAAGTGGGAAGTCTCCGCCGTGCAGAACCAGACTTCGCTGGCCGCGTTGAACGCGGGGCAGAGCGCGATTATCGCCATCGGGGTGACGCTGCTCATGCTGCTGGCGGCGGATGAAGTGGTGCAGGGCAAGATGACGGTGGGCGATCTGGTGCTGGTCAACGTGTTCATGTTGCAGCTCTACATGCCGCTGCATTTTTTGGGTTTCGTGTATCGCGAAATCAAAAACGCGCTGGCCGATATGGAGCGCATGTTTACCTTGCTGGAAGCCGACCGCGAGGTCGAAGATGCGCCGGATGCGCTGCCGCTCAAACTCGACGCAAGCCGGGTGGAATTCAAAAATGTGGCGTTCAGTTACGACCCGGATCGGCAGATATTGTCCGATGTCAGTTTTGAAATTCCGCCGGGAGACACCGTGGCGGTGGTCGGCGCGAGCGGTGCGGGTAAATCCACGCTGTCGCGTTTGCTGTTCCGTTTCTACGATGTGAACGGCGGCAGCATCGCCATCGACGGGCAGGACATCCGCCAAGTGACGCAAGCCAGTCTGCGCGCCAGCATCGGCATCGTGCCGCAGGACACCGTGCTGTTTAACGACAGCATCTACTACAATATCGCCTACGGTCGTCCCGAGGCGACGCGCGAAGAAGTGTTGCAGGCAGCGCAATCGGCGCATATCCACGCCTTCATCGAATCGTTGCCGCAGGGCTACAACACCATGGTCGGCGAACGCGGGCTGAAACTTTCCGGCGGCGAAAAACAGCGCGTAGCAATTGCGCGCGCCATCTTGAAAAATCCCGCCATCCTGATTTTTGACGAGGCGACTTCCGCGCTCGACTCCAAATCGGAAAAAGCGATTCAGGACGAATTGCGCCACGTGGCGCGCAACCGCACCACACTGGTGATTGCGCACCGCCTGTCCACTGTCGTGGATGCGCAGCAGATACTGGTGATGGACAAAGGTCGCATCATCGAGCGCGGCTCACATCGCGAGTTGTTGATGCAGCAAGGGGTATATGCCCAGATGTGGGCCTTGCAACAACAAGAAGAACATTAACTCTGATCGCTTCCGTATTGATTAATTTGATTTTTCAGGTATCCTTCGCGCCGTGCACTTACTCCTCAGAGGAGCTATGAAAAAAAATATTACTGTTTTGCTGTTGTTGAGCCTCGGTTTGGCGGCCTGTTCCGCCGATGTGAATGTCTCGGCAGCGCCGAAAGTTGAAACCGTTACGCCGCTGAAAGCGGAGGCTGCTGCTGCCAATTTTGATTCTGGCGTTGTGACCAGAGCTGAAGTTGCGGCTACGCCTGTGCAACAGGACGAAGCGCTGACCAGCGAAGTATTCAAGCTCACCTCCGCGCCGAAGCTGCAATCCGCAATTGCGCTGATTTACGACGAGCAGGGCCGACGTCCGCTGTACACCAAAAATGCCGATAACATCGCGCCGATTGCCTCCATCTCCAAGCTGATGACCGCGATCGTGGTGCTGGATGCCGGGTTGCCGATGGACGAGAAAATTACCATCACGGCAGACGATGCGGATCACCTCAAGGGAACCCGTTCACGCATGCGTCCCGGCTCCACGCTGACCCGTGGTGAGTTGCTCAAGCTGGCGCTGATGGCATCTGAAAATCGCGCCGCCGCCGCATTGGCGCGCACCTATCCCGGCGGTACTGCGGCTGCGGTGGCCAAGATGAACGCCAAGGCGCAGTTCCTCGGTATGCGCTCCACCCGTTTCTTCGACCCCACCGGGCTGGACAGCAACAACGTTTCAACCGCGCAGGACTTGGTGCTGATGGTGCGCGAGGCCGCGCACTACGAGCCTATCCACCGCTTCACCACCTCTTCGTCGCATACCGTGCAGGTGGCCAAGCACCGTCCGCTGCAGTTTCACAATACCAACCCGCTGGTGCGTAGCGCCTCGTGGGACATCGGTGTGAGCAAGACCGGTTATATCAGCGAAGCTGGCCGTTGTCTGGTGATGAAGGCGACGATTTCTAAGCGTCCAGTCATCATCGTGTTGCTGGATTCGTGGGGTAAACGCACCCGTGTGGGCGATGCCAACCGCATCAAGAAATGGATGGAAAGTTCCTCGGCCAAAGCGCCCTCGCGCAACAACAACCGGCGCGGTTAATTTGTAGAGAAGGTATCGCAAATAAAAGGGAGCTTCGCGCTCCCTTTTGTTTTACGACAACCACAACGAGATAAAACGCTATGTCGCATCATCACTCGCACAATCATGCGCACTGCGGCGGTCATCATCACGCGCCACCCGAAAACTATAGCCGTGCGTTCCTGATCGCCATCGCCCTGAATTCGATTTATGTCGCGGTCGAATTCGCCATTGGTTTCATCGCCAACTCGACCGCGCTGATGGCCGATGCCGGACACAATCTCTCCGATGTGTTGGGTTTGCTGCTGGCCTTGGGGGCGACGATCCTCGGGCGCAAGACTCCGGGCGGGCGCTTCACCTACGGCCTGCGCAGCACGTCGATTCTGGCTGCGCTGGTCAATGCTATGTTCCTGATGGTGGTGTGTGGCGCTATTGCGTGGGAAGCGCTGCATCGTTTTTGGCAGCCGCCGGTGGTGGCCGGGATGACGGTCACGCTGGTGGCGGGCATCGGTATTCTCATCAACGGCTTGTCGGCATGGCTGTTTGCCAGAGGCAGCAAGGGCGATTTGAATATACGCGGCGCTTATCTGCACATGCTGGCCGATGCGCTGGTTTCGCTGGGCGTGGTGGTGGCCGGTATTGCCATGATGTATACCGGCTGGTACTGGCTTGATCCGGTACTTAGTCTGGTCATCGTGATTGTCATTGTGTTCGGCACTTGGTCGCTGTTGCGCGAATCGCTCCGGTTGGCCTTGAGCGCGATTCCAGAACACATCGACGCTGCGGCGGTGGAACTCTATCTGCGCCAGTGTGCGGGCGTTTCCGAAATTCACGATTTGCATATCTGGGGGATGAGCACGACCGAGACTGCATTGACGGTGCACTTGGTGATGCCGGACGGTTATCCCGGCGATGCGTACATGGACGAGATTACCCGAGACTTGCACGAACGATTTTCTATCCAGCACAGCACACTGCAAGTCGAGCAGGGAACAACCAGCCATGCCTGTGCATTGCAGTAAGGCGCTGCTGTAAATGAGTACAACATCAAGCAATTTGAAATTTATCTGAGGTTAGAACATGCCGCATCAACAAATCCGCCGTCTGCGCTGGACGGCTTTTATTCTGGTTGCGCTGTGCTACATGCTGGCGTTCTTTCACCGCATGGCGCCCGCCGCGATTGCGGGTGAGTTGCAGCGCGACTTTCAGGCCAGCGGCGCGGCGCTGGGCGGCTTGGCTGCCATGTATTTTTATATCTACACCCTGATGCAGATTCCGGTCGGCGTGATGGCCGACACGCTGGGCGTGCGCCGCATCGTCTTTGCGGGAGCCGTGGTGACCGGAGTCGGTTCGCTGATGTTTGCATGGGCGGATAGTTTGCCGCTGGCATACGCCGCGCGCCTGTTGACGGGTTTGGGCGTGTCGGTGTTTTTCATCGCCCTGATGAAGATCAACGCCGTGTGGTTTCATGATCGCCACTTCGGCGCGGCGGGCGGCTTGGCGATTTTGCTGGGCAACATCGGCTCCGTGCTGGCGGCCTCGCCGCTGGTGTGGCTGGTGTCGCAAACCTCGTGGCGCAATGTGTTTGCGGGAGTCGGAATATTTTCCTTGCTGATGGCGCTGCTGGTCTGGCTGTTGGTGCGCAACCATCCGCACGAAGCCGGGCTGCCCAGCATGCGCGAGCTGGAAGGCAAAGCGCCGCATCCCAAACATCAGGGCCACTGGTGGGACGGGCTGGTGCAAGTGGTGAAAAACCGCGCGACCTGGCCGAGCTTCTTCCCCAATTTCGGTATCGCCGGAACATTGTTTGCCTTCGCCGGGTTGTGGGCGGTGCCCTATCTGCGCGATGCGCACGGCATGAGCCGCGAGCTGGCCGGGCAGCACAACAGCCTGCTGCTGATCGGCTTTGCCGTCGGCGCGCTGTGCAGCGGCATGCTGTCGGATGCCATCGGGCGGCGCAAGCCGCTGATCGTGGGGGGCGCGCTGCTGTATGTGCTGTGCTGGTTGCCGATTCTGTTGCTGTGGCAATTGCCGCTGGCGTGGAGTTACACGCAATTTTTCCTGATGGGTTTCTGCGCCTCGGGCTTCACGCTGTGCTGGGCCAGCGCGAAAGAAGTGAACCCGCCCGCGCTATCCGGCATGGCGACCAGCGTGGTTAACACCGGTTCCTTCCTCGGCGCGGGCATCCTGCAACCACTGGTGGGCTGGGTGATGGATCAAACATGGGGCGGGCAAGTGCTCAACGGTGCGCGCGTTTATTCGCCGGAAAATTTCCAGGCGGGATTCATCGTGATGTTCGTGTTTGCGTTGAGCGGATTGATCGGTTCGCTGTTTATCCGCGAGACCTATTGCCGGTATGAGCGTGAAGAAAAGTGAAGTCGAGTAGAGCGTAAGTTGTGTCGGGTGATAATGAGTTTATATATGCGACATTGTCAGTCTTTGTCAGCTATTTTTCGCAGCCCCCGGTATAGAATGCAACGCGTTCTAAATGCATAATTTTTTTCCTGACAGACGGAATGATGGGGCGTAATTAATCAAAATTTTCCGCTGTTGCGCCCGGTATTTTTTGAAATAGGAGTGAACGAGATACGCTAGCTTTCATGAATAATAACGAAAGTAGTGTGTCCGAAAGAATATGTTCATATTATCAAATATGCAGTCCCGCCCCGTTTCGGTAACAAGTGTTTCGCTTATTACTGTTTTGTTGTTTCCAATCCGCTCGCATGCAATGCTTCGGTATGTTCCCGAGTGAGTCGGCCGGGATGTCGATGCGCCTGCATGTCCGCTTGATCGTGGAAATGTAATTTTATGTTTTGCGCTCATCGTCAATTTGTATTTTTACGGTACATCGCGTTAGCAATTGCTGTGTTGTTTGTTTCCGGCTGTGCGGTCAAGCGCAGCCAATACGATGTACCCGCGCTTAATCTTCCCTCGCAGTACGCAAAAGCGCCGAATGTCGCTGACGCTTTCGGCCAAGCCCTATCTCCCGCACAGGTTCTTTCATCGCCGCTAAGCACGGTGCTGGCGGAATGGTGGCGTTTGCTGGGAAGCGAGGAGTTGAATGGTTTGATGGATCGTGCGCTGGCCAATAATCCCGATCTGCGCATCGCGGCGCTAAGAATTGCCCAAAGTCAGGCACGTATGGGGCAAGCCGGAGCCGATTTTCTTCCCTCGATTTCCATGCCGATTCAAATGCGAACCGATTATCCCGAGTTCGGCGCGGGAAGGGGTAATGCCAGCGGTATCAATACCACGCGGGCAACCAATCAAGTCAGCCTAAAGGCGGATTGGCGTCCTGATATTTGGGGGGAAACCTCGTCCCTTTATGACTCCGCCCGGATGCAAGTTTTGCGCGCGACCTACCAGCGCGATGACATGCAGCGAACAGTGGCTGCAAATGTCGTCATTACCTATCTCGAATATTTGTCGCTGAATGACCGCCTCAGGGTGGCGCGCGAAACTGAAAAGTCGCTGGGGGAAATGTTGGCCTCGGTGGATGGACGTCTGGAAATAGGCGATGCCACCATTACTGAAATGGAGCAGCAAAAGGCCGCGGTATACTCGGTGCAGGCCACGATTCCTCTGCTTCAACAGCAACGCCAAGTGGTGCTCAGCCGTTTGGCGGGGCTGGTGGGAGCCGCGCCGGTAGCGCTCAATTTGTCTGACAAAGGTTTGGATTCGGCAAAATTCCCGGCGGTACTGCCCGGTGTGCCATCCGCGCTGCTGTTGCGCAGGCCCGATGTGCGTGCAGTGGAGGCGAGATTGCTGGCGGCGGATGCCGACATTGATGTGGCTCGCACCCGCTTGTTTCCCCCGCTGGATCTGAGTGCGCAAGCCGGTTACGGCTCGATGATTATGTCGCAGCTTTTGACACCGCAGTCGCTGTTCTGGAACACGATGGGCAGTTTGACAGTATCGATATTCGATAGCGGCAAGCGCTCCAGAGATGTCGAGTTCGCACGGGCAATGCACGAAGAGTTGCTGGAAACCTACGTGCGGGTAATTTACGACGCGGTGCGTGAAGTGGACGATTCGCTCAGCGGAATCAATTCAATCCAGAAACGTATGGAGTCGCAGAGCATGGCCGCCGATTCGTCTCTGCGCGCTTGGAATTACAGCCAGGAAGTGTTTATGGCCGGCGTGGTGGATTACATTGTCTTGTTGGATACACAGCGCACATACCAGCGCAATATGGACGACTGGTACAACGTGCGTCTGGAAAGTTACCGCAATCTGACCAATCTTTTCAGCGCGCTGGGGGGCGGGGTGACTAGCGGGGATGCGATGCCGGGAGAAGGCGTGCGGCCTGCCAAGTTGGCGCGGGAAATCGAGTATGGCGCAGTTTTGGGCGAGACGGAGGATGACTCGGGGGCTGCCAAGCATTCCGGGGCGGAGTCGCTGGCGGTGCAACTCGATACGACGCAGTTTAATCGCGGCGAGGCCGAAGGAGTCGATTGGGATGGAAAATCATGGCGTGGCGGCGAGTGGTTGGTTGAACTTTCCGGCGTCTATGATCGCGGAGCTGTGTTGCCGGCATGGCGCGATTTGCATGCGCGCTTCCCGCAACGGATGGAACAGCGCATTTTGTTGCCGCAGCGGCAGGGGCTGGTGAAGTCTGAAGACCGAGAGCGCGCATCCTGGTACCGCCTCTATATCTCTTCATTTTCCGACAAGAAAAAAGCGGAAGAATATTGCGCTGGACTGGCAGCAGGTCAGCAACGTTGCGAGGTTGTTTCGTCCAAGTCAATTTCCGGCAAAGGTGACTTTGCTTCTCCTCCTCTATCGGCACAAAATGCAATTTCTGAAGCAGTCGTGATGGCGGTGAAGACCGGAAAGGCGGACATCGCCGCCAATAATGTGCCGCAGCAGTCGGCAGGGGGTGCGGATAAAGCCCCGCAACAAGTCCTGACGCCAGTGCCCGCGGGACAAAAAACGGGCAATGAAATTACCGCTCAGGCCAACACGCCGGAGCGGTTGGTCGAACTCTGGCTGAAGGCTTGGAACGAAAGAAATGTTGACGGTTATCTCTCGCGCTACGACACCGGATTCCGGCCTGAAAAAGATAAAGACCGAGCCGCTTGGGAGATGAATCGGCGCAAGCGGATTGGCGAAGCGGCGGCGATTAAAGTGCGCGCAAAAAATTTGCAGATTCAACTTCAGAGCGAACGGATGGCGACGGCCTATTTTGTCGAATCGCTGCAAGTCGGTAGCTATAAAAAAACATCGCATAAAAAGTTGCTGTTGCTCCGCAGTGTGCTGGATGACGAATGGAGAATTTGGGAGGAGCGGGAACTGAGCAAAGCCGAAGCGGAGGCACAAGCTATTGCCCGAACCAATTCGGAAAAACTGTCCGGCAAGAATGAAGCGATTGCAGAGGCAGTACCTGTTCTGGCGGCCCCTGTTATTAATAAATTTGAGGGGGTTGACTGGTCCGGCCCGCAATTCTGGCTGGTGGAGATGACCGATGTGCGTGACCGTAAAGATGTTGCAGCCGCATGGCGCGATTTGCTTGCACGCTTTCCTGCCCAGATGAAGAATTTGGCGATGCTGACGCGCCGTCAGGAGCATCAGTCTGGAGCGAATGATGGGCAGGTATATCGGTTGCTTCTGGCGAAGTTCTCCGAACAAAGTGCCGCTGAAAATCTGTGCGCATCGTTGCGCGAGGGTAACCTTCATTGCGGTGTTGTTTCGTCGCGTTCGCTGGGCGGGAAAGAGCAATAGTAATGACCGAGATCAACCGAAATATCCCGATGCCGGAACTGAGTCCTCGCCAACAGCAGATACTTAAGCTTTTGCAGGCGGGCAAGGTGAACAAGGATGTCGCTTTGGAGCTCGGCATCGGTCTCGGCACGGTGAAGCAGCATATCGTCGCGATTTTTAAAAAATTAAATGTCAGCAATCGCGCGATGGCCGCAACGCAGGCACTGGAGATGCAGCAGGAAAAAGAAACCCGCGCGGCAATGCTGCCCGTGACCGATTTGCTGGAATGCCGTCCGTGTGTGGTGCTCAGTATTGCATTACCCCCCGATGTTCCGCCTCTAGCCGCCAAGCTGATGTACGGCAGTCTGGCGGCGATGGCTTCCGCCAATGATGCGGTGTTTTTGGCGCGGAACGGCAATGCGGGAGACCTCATTTTCGGTATTCAGCGCGTTACCGAATACGATTTGGCGGTCGCGCTGCAAACCGCTCGCACGGTGTACGACGACCTGCTGGCGATGGATGCCGGCATGGCGGAAAAAATTCACGGGTGCATGACTGCGGGGATTGCTTTTGCGAGCATGAAACGCTACGGCGGCTGGACCGGGGAGGCCGTGGCGAGTGCGGCTATTGCCTCGGCGCGCGAATTGCTGGCCAGCGTTCCTGCCGGCAGCTTTTTATTTGATGTCACCGCGCTGGATTTGATCGAGCTGTTCGGCATCGGCGGTGCGCAACAAGTCATGCCAAGTATGAAGTTCGACGAGTTGAAGAAATTGCATTGGAGCGGTGCGCGCCGGGCTTATCAGCTGATCGGGCGGGACGTCGAAATGGAGTCGCTCGATGCGGCGCTGGCGGATGGGGCAAAAGGACTGGGGCGGTTAGTTGTCGTGGAAGGCGAGATGGGGATGGGAAAGTCCAGCCTTTGCGATGAGCTGGCAAATCGCTGTATCCGGCAGGGCGGGGCGGTGTCGTTTTACCGCAGTCTGCCATCCGTTTTGTGTCACGGCATGTACGATGTTGCCGCGAATGCCGAATGCCCCGCAGGGGCGGTGGCGGAATTGCTGCGCAAGCCCCGCGCGGGGTTACCTGAGCTTGTGATTGTCGATGACTTTCATCTGTTGCCAAAGGAACAGCAGGAGTTGCTGGTTGCTGCCGGGGATGATGCGGTGAGCGCGGGCAAGCTGGTGGTGTTTGCGGGGCGCAGATGGGGGCGCGCCAATAATAACGGCGAAACCATTACGCTGCGGCGCTTGTCCGCGCAGGCCATTCAAACGTTGGTGCGCAATGCTTTGGGCAAAGGCGCAATCCAGGATCGCGCAAACAAAGTGCAGCGCATCAGCAGCGCAGCGGCCGGTGTGCCGCTATTTGCGGTTGAATTGGCGCGCCATCATGAAGCCGCTCAGCTGACATTGCCTTTGCGGGTGGCGATCAATGCGCGTTTGGATAGCTTGCATCTTGACCGCAATGTGCTGCGCGAAGTGGCGAAAAATGCGAGCGGTGCGAAGCTGGACGAGGTGGCTGCAAAATTGGGCGAGCAGATTGAAGCATTGCTGCCGCAAATTGAGCGGGCCATCGCTGCGGGCGTGTTGGCGTGCAGTGCGCAGCAGTGGCTCTCGTTTACTCACCCCCTGTTGCGCACCGCGTTAAGCAACGAGGTGATGGGATGATTTTATTGACCGGGCAATGGACGGGTGTGGCGGAATCCCCTGCGGATTCGGCCTGTCCTGCACGGGGTTAACAGGAATTCTGGATAGTATGGAAAATACGCGCCCGGCACTAGATCAGAGCAAGCACAGCAGCTACCGTCCGACTGGCGGTGAGATAGGCGGCCACGCGCTGAAGGAATTATTTCAGTCGCCCGATTTGCGCCGCGTGCTGCCGGAATTGGGCTTTTCCACGCTGCTCTCCAATATTTTGGCGTTGGCGTTACCGCTGGCGATCCTGCAAATCCTTGATCGCGTGGTATCCAACAAATCCTTGGAAACGCTGGCATTCATGGTGGTCGGCGTTGTGGTCGCGATTGTTCTGGAAGAAATATTGCGCTCGCTTAACGGTTATCTGACCAGTTGGCTGGGGGCGCGCTTCGAGCACAATACCAGTGTTGCCGCGCTTGAACGTTTGATGCATGTCCCGTTGCAGCAGTATCAGCAGGATGAACCCGGGGCGCACGAAGAGCGCATTCTGGCGACAACCAAGGTGGCCGAGTTTTATTCCGGTCAGGCCCTGCTGGTGTTGTTCGATCTGCCTTTTGTGGTGATTTTTGCAATCCTGATTTACATCATCGGCGGCTGGCTGGTTGTGGTGCCGATTTTCCTGCTGCTGCTGTTTTCCTTCCTGATCTACTATTTCGGCAACTGGATGCGCAAGCAGGTGCGGCACCGCATCGTTCAGGATGACCGTCGTCTGGGTTTTCTGACCGAGGTGTTATCCGGTATCTATTCGGTGAAAACACTGACGATGGAGTCGCTGATGTTGCGCCGTTACGAGCGCTTGCAGGAGACCAACTCGCAATTGGGTGAAGCGCTGATACGCGGAAATGCTTTGGCCTCGAATATCGGGATGCTGTTTTCACAGATCATGATCGTGTCCGTGGTCTTTGTCAGTTCATGGCTGGTGATTAACGGGAAAATGACCCCCGGCGGCTTGTCCGCCTGCATGATGTTGTCGGTGCGCGCATTGCAGCCCATGCGCCGCGGACTGTCGGTGTGGATGCGCTACCAGTCTTTTGTCGCCGCGCATGACCGGCTAAAGCAGGTATTCAACATGCCCTACGATGACAATCAGGGCAAAACTGTCATGCCGCCGCTTTCGCAATCGCTGGAATTGCGCAATGTCACTTTAAAATTTGAGGATTCCACCTCGATTGCCAATCTCGCCCGGGATAAGCGCGCGATATACGGCGGTGAGACCCGCAATAGTAGTAACGATGCCGGGGCGGATCCGTTTGCCAACCTTGCTTTGAAGTCGGAGTTGTTTTCCGATATTTCGCTGAAGCTCGATGCGGGGCAGTTCATTGCAATTCTGGGGATCAGCGGTAGCGGAAAAACCAGTTTGCTGTCGTTGATGAACGGGATGGTGCAACCCGCGTCCGGCGAGATTCTGATTGACGGAAAACCGCTGAACAGTTTTGTCTCCGGCAGTGTGTTCAAAGAGATCGCCATGTTGCCGCAAACCGGCACGATGGTGTCCGGCAATATTCTCGAAAATCTGACGATGTTCGATCCCGGCTTTAACGATGAGGCGCTGAGAATTGCGGGTAAGTTGGGACTCGATAAAATCGTGGCCGGTATGAAACACGGCTATGAGACCAATGTGGGCGAGGGCGTGGCGGAAACCTTGCCCGCCGGGGTGCGTCAGATCATCACTATCATCAGGGCGCTGGTGCGCAAGCCCAGCGTCATTCTGTTCGACGAAGCCAATATCTCGCTCGATATGCACTCGGATCAATTGCTGCGCAACTATCTGGCGGAGCTGAAAGGCACGTGCAGCGTGGTGTTGGTGACTCACCGCCCATCCCTGCTTAGTCTCGCCGATAAGATTTATTCGCTCGTGGACGGGCGCCTGTTCGAAGGGCGGGTGGAAGTTCAGTCCGGCACTCCAGCGGCTTCCGCGGCGAATGCTGAAAGCGCATTCATTTCACCAGACCGCCCTGTAACGGCGACAGATCTTTCGGAAGTTGTCCGCCGTCAGTTTGATGAAGAGTCCGACTTGTCGATATGTTTGCTGCTGCTGCTAAAAGCGGTGGATTGGGAAGGACTGCCGCGCGATCTGGCCGATGCAATGCCGCACATGGTGAAGCGTCTGGACATCACTTCCTTGTGTTCGATCATGGCCAGCCTGAAACTGTTCCCCAAGCATCTGGACGGTCATCTGGCGGGATTGGATCACCGCCTGATGCCATGCCTGTTTGTGCCCAAAGACAAAGCGGCTATGGTGATATTAAACCGCCTGCCGAACGGAAATTTGTGGGTGTTCGACAGCACACAGCGTATTGAAACGGAAATGGTTCCCGGCACCGAGCTGGGAGAAATCATCCTGTTCAAAAAAGAGGATGCGCCGGTCAAGTCGCGTCGGAATGACGCAAGCTGGATCGGTTCGGTATTGCTGCGTTTCCGTAGCCATATTTTTATGGCCTTTATGCTTACGCTGGCGGGCGCATTGCTTGCCCTTGCGACCCCGCTTTTTGTCAGAGCCGTGCTGGACTTGGTGTTGCCGTCCGGCGATATCGTTATGGGCGCATTCCTGATGTTCGGGGTGATTGTGGCGATTGTGGTGGACGGCATCTTGCGCAATCTCAAAAGCCGGGTAATGGCCTTTGTCGGCGGCCGTTTTGAATACATTCTGGGTAACACGCTGTTCCAGCGCATTGTCAGTCTGCCTGCAACCGCCACTGACGGTGCGACCGTCAGCAATCAGGTAGGGCGATTCAAAAGTTTGGAGAGTTTGCGCGATTTGTTCCTCGGCCCCGCCTCTTTGCTGGTCTTTGAATTGCCTTCAACGCTGGTGTTGCTGGTGGCTATTGCGGTGATCAATCCTTGGGTGCTGGTTGTCCTGTTGTTGTCGGTCATTTCGTACGTGCTGCTATGGTTTTTTACCCGCAAGTCGGGCGAAATCACCGAAGCGAAGTCCGCCATGTACGCCACGACCCGCTGGGAATTTTTGAGTGAGGCGCTAACCGACATGCGCGCGATCCGCTCTGTGGGGGCGAACAGTTCCTGGGTGAGCCGCTTCCGCGAGTTGAGCGGTAAATCGGTTATGGCTGATTTTAAAAATACCCAGATGCACGCCCGCATCAATAGCCTCGCGCAAATGCTGAGTTCCGCCACAGGGCTGATGGCATTGGCGGTGTCCGCCTACCTTACAATTCAGGGTGACATCACCAGCGGAACGATGGTGGCAACCATGATGATTTTGTGGCGGGTTACCGGGCCGATTCAGAATATTTTTCTTGCGGCGACTTCGGTGCAGCATATTTTTTCCAGTGCGCGCCAAGTCGACAATTTGATGCGCATACGCGGCGAATCGGAATCCGGTGTGGTGCAAACAATCGCGCCCGTTGCCGGAGGAACGATCAGCTTTGCGCGTGTTTCTTTCCGTTATGTGAATGATGCCGATCCGGTGCTGCTGGGCGTTTCTTTTACCGTTATGCCGGGGCAGGTTATCGCGATTGTAGGTAACAACGGCTCGGGTAAGTCCACGTTGCTCAAACTGATTGAACGTATCTATGTTCCCCAGGCCGGAACGATACGCATTAATCATGTGGATATTCGCCAGCTTCCCGCCGCCGATTTGCGCGCGAAAATAAGCTACATGCCGCAGCACTGCGAGTTGTTCTACGGAACCGTGGCGCAAAATCTGCGTTTGACGCACCCGACCGCGTCCGATGAAGAGCTGAATTGGGCCGTCGGTATGGCCGGGCTTGCCGACGATATCGCGGCATTGCCGAAAGGATTTGAAACCCGTATTTCCAACAGTCGTTCGTCTCAGCAGCCTCACGGTTTTCGCCAACGCTTGTCGCTTGCGCGCGCCATGCTTAAACCAGCGGATATTGTACTGCTGGATGAGCCCGGCACCGGCATGGATACGTCCGGTGAAGAAGCGTTGACGCGTTGTATCGAATGGTTGCGCGGACGTTCCACCGTCATCATGGTTTCGCATCGTCCCGCCCATATGCGGCAGGCGGACAGTGTCATTCTGATGCAGCGCGGCACCATGCTTGCCATGGGGCCTTTTGAAAAAATCAAGGATAAAATCATGTCGGAGTTAAGCTAAATGTTTTTCAAAAACAAGCAAACACCTGAACAAACTAAAACGCCCGGCAAAACCGCACTGGGTAGCCGCGAGCGCAGCCTTCTTTCCGAGAGTATCCATATCGAAGAAGAATTGGTGCCCGCTTTTGTCCGGCCGATTCTGTATATCGTCGGCACGCTGGTTTTACTTTTTATTTTTTGGGCGGCGCTGACCCGGATGAAAGAGGTGGCTCATGCTCCCGGAGACATTATTCCGTCTGGAAGCGCCAAGCTGGTGCAACACATGGATGGCGGCGTGGTTGCCGAAATGCCCGTTGAAGAAGGCAAGCTGGTCGAGCAGGGGACGGTATTGGTGCGCATCGACGGCACTCAGGCACAGGCCGAGTTCGGGCAAATGAGAGCCCGTCTTGATGCCTTGCGGTTGCGCGAAGAGCGGCTGCTGGCGTTTACGGAAGCACGACGCCCCAACTTTGAGGCGCTGCACATCAATCAGCCGAACATGATTGCCAGCCAGAAGGAAATATTCACCACGCAGGTGGCCACGCGCGACTCGACCGTTTCCATTCTCGATCGCCAGATCAATCAGCGCAAACAACGCATCCGCCAGCTGAAAATGGCATTGGATGTGGCGAAAGAACAGCAAACTCTGACCGGCGAGCTTTCCACCATGCGCGAAAATCTGGCCGCCCGAAAATTAGTCAATCGCACTGTGTTACTGGAAACCCGGCGTGCCTCGGTGACTGCATCCGGTGAAGTTTCGCGTTTGACCGAAGAAATCAGTGTGGTCGAGCAGGAGTTGGCGGAGACGAATAATCGCCGTACCGATACGTTGAATCAGTCTCGCCGCGATGCCCTGAACGAATTGGGGGTAGTGCGTGCCGAATTGGCCGAAGTGCAGGAAACCTTGTTGCGCCTGCAAGCACGGGTTGACCGCCTGAATGTGCGGGCGCCTATTCGCGGGTATGTGCTGGATATGAAGGTGCAAAACGTCGGGCAGGTGATCCAGCCGGGCGCGCTGCTCATGCAGATTGTCTCCGACAAAGACGCGCTTGAGGCCGAAGTGCGCATTGCTCCGAGCGACATCGGTTTTGTCCGGGTCGGGCAACCGGTTAACTTGCGGGTTACGAGTTACGATTATTCCCGCTTTGGCTTTGTCAAAGGTAAGCTGAAACGGATAAGCGCCTCCAGTATGGTGGGGGATAACAAGATTCCTTACTACCAGGGGGTAGTTGAGTTGAATGCATCCTATGTAGGTGACGTACCGGGGCGTAACTTGCTGCAACCCGGCATGACGGTGGATGCGGAAATCCTGACTGGCGAGAAAACGTTGCTGGCATATTTGGTTAAACCGCTGATTGACGTTGTTTCGATGTCGTTCCATGAGCGTTAAGACTATAACTTTTGGCTGTCTATTTTGTTGACGCTAGCCCTTGTAGGATGCCATCACTGAAATTTGAATAAATCGGCTTGCCCGATCAATTGAACAAATACATAAGGAACTAATCATGGCGACCAATAACGACGGAACCACTCAAAACCAAGCTCAACCTGACGGTGTAAATGCCGCGACAGAACAGCAGGCGGTTATGTTTGACCAGATGACTGTGCTGAGCTCGGATAACGGAGCTGCAGGTATTGGTCAGGCTGATACCGTAACCGGAGGGGCTGCCCGAGTTGATGGAACCGGGAATGAAAACATTCAATCCTCATTGAGGAACGCTGCGTTTCAGGATCAGGTTAAAGTCGAAACTGGCGGTATTGCCGACAATGGTTTGAACATGGCGGGGGAGCGCGATGCGGCTGCTCACGGCGGTGTTCCGGGAATCGCCAGTGGTAGCAGTGGCGTACAAACATCCGTTCCTTTGGTTGATCAGCCGATTACTCAGGGGGGACTTGATGCAGGCAGTTCAATGGGTTCAACTGCCGGAGCATCTACTACGGCTACTGTACATGCTCCCACGGCTCCAATCGAAGCTGCACTTGCTGCCACGAGTGCTTCTGCACAAACTACCGCACAGCCAAGTGCTGCTGCACCTGTTAATTTTGCCGTTCCGGTAAGTGCCACAGCCCCGGTATCGACTACCGCACCAGTGAGTACAACCGCTCCTGTATCGACCACCGCGCCAGTATCTACGACCGCTCCGGTAAGCACGACAGCACCTGTATCGACTACTGCACCAGTGAGCACAACCGCTCCAGTATCGACCACCGCGCCAGTGTCTACGACTGCTCCGGTAAGTACGACAGCGCCTGTATCGACTACCGCACCAGTGAGTACAACCGCTCCCGTATCGACCACCGCGCCAGTATCTACGACTGCCCCGGTAAGCACGACTGCGCCTGTATCGACGACTGCACCAGTGAGCACAACTGCTCCAGTATCGACCACAGCGCCAGTGAGCACAACTGCTCCGATATCGACCACCGCGCCAGTGTCTACGACCGCCCCGGTAAGCACGACAGCTCCAGTATCGAGCACGGCTCCAAGTGATCACGGTAACGGAAGTGATGCAAATAATGGTTACGGCAATGGTGATCAGTCTGCTCCGGGTAACTCTGGTGGTAATAATAATGCTGAAAATAATAGCAATTCTGACCAAGGAAGCAGTAACGGCTCCAAGGATAATAAGGATTCGAACAGCAATAACGATTCGAAGGACTCCAAGGATTCGAACAGCAATAACGATTCGAAGAACTCCAAGGATTCGAACGGCAATAACGATTCGAAGGACTCCAAGGATTCGAACAGCAATAACGATTCGAAGGACTCCAAGGATTCGAACAGCAATAACGATTCGAAAAACTCCAAGGATTCGAACAGCAATAACGATTCGAAGGACTCCAAGGATTCGAACGGCAATAACGATTCGAAGGACTCCAAGGATTCGAACAGCAATAATGATTCGAAGGACTCTAATAACAATAATAGTGAGCATAGTTCGAAGGAGGTCGCCGGAACCGACAACTCGGATAATCTAAACGGTACCAGCGGCAACGATAATATCCATGGTGGTGCTGGCAACGACTCGATCCACGGTTCCGGTGGTAGTGATAATCTATATGGCGATGCCGGTAACGACACCTTTACCTTCGGCGATATTTCAGGTCATTCGACGGTAGATGGCGGTAGCGGAGGCGGTTGGACTGATGTGATTGAGATGGATGTTGGTGGCGGTCCTGCTTCTCACGGCGGCTGGACTGTAGAAATTGATGGTCATCAGATTTCCAACAACAATGAACACGGTTCTATTGATACCCACGGTCAGTCGGGTTCTATCACGACCGACCATGGAACAATCGACTTTACTAACATTGATAAAATCGAGTGGTAATCTGCTAAGTTGTCGTACTTAAAAAAGCGGGATTCCTGTGAAGGGAGTCCCGCTTTTTTGTTGGCTGATAAATTTTATACGTTGTTGGCAGACGCGTTGAGGATTGGCATCCCGAGTCGAATTGGCTTAGGGGCTGACCTCGGTTTTTGATTTAGAATCGGGATGTAACGTTTGATTGACGGCATTAATTGCTGTTTGTTCTGGAGATTTAGGCATCATGGGTGTTATCAAAAAAATGCTGTATCGCGGCAACCTGCTGGGCAAGCAGCGCCACCAACATTTCTTCCTCGATATGGAAGAGAACATCCACATCCATTATCGCGACTTGCGCATCGAGTTGAGCCGGGGGGAGTTTGAAGATATTTGCGATGCGTTTCGCAAGCAGTCGCAGGAACTGCAAAACATCATCAACGAAAAAAATTATCAGGACGGCAAGCTTCCCAATGCCAATCAGGATGATGTGCGCATCTGGACACAATCGTTGCTCAAGCACGAGGTGAAATATCACCAGCAGCGTTTCTCGCTGGAAGAGTGCAGCGACGGCTTCCATTTTCATTGCCGCAATTACAAGTTGCTGTTTAACGAAACCGAATTTCGCCAGATCGCCAAGCTGTTCAGGAACCTCGACGTGGATAGCCCCTGTGCCAGCACTTATGACGAGGTGCTTGAGTTGCTGGAGGATAACGATGTCGACTTCACGCTGGATGCGGGCAACGTGCCGGGCGAGGTGTTGGCCATTGCGGTTGCCGCTTACCATTTCCCGAAAATACGCGAAATTTTCAAACTCATCGGTTTTACGCTGGACGCGCAAAAGTACGAACACATCTATCAAGGTGCTGCGCTCAAGGTTGTCGCCAAAGTAAACAACAAACTTTCCACGCTGGATTACAAGCGCATTCGCGGCAATAAATCTACCGAACGGCTGGTTGATTATCTCTCCATTAATGCCATCGGAATTAACCCCGATGAGCTTAACCGCATCAAGTGTCAGGTACTCGATCTGTATTTCGCACTGAGTACGGGCAAGCTGCTCAATGTCGACATCAACCAGCAATCCTGGCTGTACTCTCCGGCCAATCAACAAGTGATTTTCCCTTATAGCGCAGCTCCGCAAGGCGGCAAGAATGCGGCTGCGGCGCTGTACAAGACGTGGGCTGATTTTCTGGTGAGCATCAAGTTGTGGTTTGTAAAACCCACCAAACAAAATTTTGCGCCAGCCGAGCAGGCGGCTCTGCAGCAACAGGTGGCCGAGACTATCCGCAATGAAGTTGCCGCATATGCTGGAGTCGACAAGGTGTATCTGATGGGGTCTGCGATACGCGGCGAGATGGGGCGTTACCTTGCGCCGTTCGTCAACGGCTCTCAGGTTAAAGTCGGTTCCGACATCGATATTCTGGTCGAGATGAATCCGGCGCACGAAGCCGACATCCCCCCCCACTGGAAGCTGATCCGGCAAAACGAGCCCTCCAATCAGTGTGCCATCTACCACATCAAGCAAATTCCTATCGCGGGCGGCATCGCCGAGTGGCAGAAGAGCTACCCCAATTTGCCGCTCATACAGCACCTGATCGACGCTTATGTTTTCTTTCCATCCCAAGGTCATCAAGCCGAGAAAGATGCCTTCCTGAGCAAGTTCAAGGCGCAGTTGTTTTATGACCGTGCACGCGATGGCATCATCAATCGCGCCGGAGAGGAGGCCAACATTGCAGGGCAGGTCGCCAACTTATATGCGCTGCCCGATGTCGCTGTGGAAAAATTAAATGTGGCCACCGAGAATGCCCTTTACAAGCTTTCGGCTGGCACACAAAACTATGTGCTCAAACTTTTTAAAGTGTCGGGAAACTACTCGCGCAGCCGCATTGCCGAACATGCAAGTTACGAGGGTAAGCTGATTGCCGGACTCAAACAGCGCGGCATTGCAACAGCCGGAGTGATTGCTGTTGCACAGGGTGGCGATGCGATGATCGAGGGTTATCCCGCACTGTTGTTTGACTGGATTAACGGTGCCGCGCAGTTGAAACCGGAATATCCGCTGGATAAAATTTGTGCTGCATTAGCCCGCGTCCATCAGGTGCAAATAGATCATCCGCTTGATCTGAGCACGGCTTTTTCTTTCGAGGACATCTGTTCGATTTGGCTGCCGTTGTTTCAGGTTTATCTGAAAGACACGACATTGGCCGCCGATGTGGCTGATGCTCTGAGCAAGTTTGTGCTGCTGCACGAACGCTGCAATTCGGCCGAGTATCGCAATGCTTTGTATGTGTCAGGTCCCGCAGTCCACAATCACGGTGATGTCACGCCGAAGAATGTGATGACCGACGAGCACGGTGAGGCGATTGTTTTCGATTTCAACAACGCCTATTTCGGCCCGCGTATTGCCGATGTGCTGGACGGCGCTTTCGAGTTCTCGCTTGCCGAACAATATATTCATCTGGCCGACTTTGCCCGCTTCGATGCCTTCGTTTCGGCATACTGCGCCCACAGCCCATTTACCGATGGTGAGATGCAAAAACTTTCGCAATGGGTTGAGTTGGTTGGGCTGATTAAATTCACCCGGGAAGTGCGCGCGCTGCTTGAACATCCGGGCGATGAGTTGCGCAGAAAGCGCGCGCTGGCCATCGCCGAATTCGTCCTGACTCCCGGCAATCATTGAGCGTTTAATGAACAAGCTTGTTGTCGTGGTTTGGGCCGCAGCGCTCTGTGTTTCCACAGGCGCGTTGGCCGAGACCATCGGCATTCGCTTCATCGTCAGCGACGATCTGGGCAGTACCCCGGAACAACGGCAACAGACGCAAGCAACGCTGGCGCAATATGTGGCGGGGCTCAACGAGCGCTACCGCAACAGCGCAGTCAACCTCAATGCCGAAATCGTACAGGTCGAGTTTGCCAAGATTGGCTCGATAGATGATGTGCAAATCATCGACGACATGGCGCACGAGCGAAACGGTTTCGAAGCCATGTTCCAAAAGGCGTATGAATCGGGGGCCGACTATACCGTTGCCATGCCAGGCAAGCTAATGATGAATGGCAAACCGGGCTGCGGTCGCGCCTATGCAGTGAATAAAACCATCGAAGCGATTTCCGATCCGCGCAGAGCCTTTGCCGTGGTTAATTTCGTTTGCGGCGCGCACACCCTTGCCCATGAGCTGGGGCACCTGATGGGACTCAATCACGGTTCGCTGGTTGATCGCTGCAATCCCGGCAGGGGGCATACCACAGCCATCGCGCCCTATGCCAACGGTTACGCCGAAGGCAATTGCGACGGCAAGCCTCAAGCCGGAGAGTTCGGCGACATCATGGTGGGCGGGCACATGCTGGAAATCATGGGCAACGACAAAGGCAATCTGCCGATGTTTTCCAATCCGCGCATACACGATGATCGTTGCGGCCCGAATCAAAACTGCGGAGACCCGTTAATCGGCGATGCGGCGCGGGTGTTGAACGAGAATGCGCACTACTATACAGCCCATAAAAATGCCAAACCCATACATTAAACAGGGCGAAAGCCGCACTATTTTTCTCGGGATTGAACTTTATTCATTTCAGCCAGTCAGAGCATGCGGGTAAATTACCCGTTGCTATGAAAGGACTCATCATGAAGAAATATCTGGTACTGATCGCGTTAACGATTACCGAATGGCTCACCGTATTGGTCAACACGGCTCCTGTCTGAGAGCCGGTGTTTTAAGCCGAATGATTCGGTAAATTGAGAATTGAAATGCCGCGCTGTTGCGCGGCATTTTTTATGGTCAAAATAATTTTTTCGTTCAAGGCGGGATCAATACTGTCTGCGCGCGGAATATTGACCAATACCGCATCCGCAAATTTCAGCAGGGCGGCAGTGCAGATTTTTGGATCGGAAGTTTGCGATGCAATCGCCTGAAAATACAGCATACCGTTGCGTTGCGTTGCGGCGAGCAAATAAAAATCCTGTCCATGCGCGGTCATTTCTTTATCACGCACTTCAAAGCACTGTGTGGCGCTGTCTTGTCCGGCAGTACACGGCGTAAGTTGTTTGGCAATTTCTTCGATGAAGGTCTGCGCCAGATTGAGTTGTGGCGCGAGCGTCATATGATATTTTCCCGGGCGTTCGATGATGAGCGGGTTATCAAGTGGCGGCGTTTTGCCGGGGCGTACCATCGCTAATACCATCAGCGTGACGGTGGTCAGAATAAACAGTTCGATCAAAACGTATTCCCCTTTATGGTTTTGCGTGCGCCGCTATTCTAGCGTGTTGTCCCGGTAATTTTTTTATTCACTGCTTGCGCCGATAATATCATTTCTATAATATTGGAAATGTGGAAATAATTCGGGGCGAAAATGAAAATTGAACTGGCGGTGGAAGCCTTGGCTGCATTGGCGCAGGAGTCGCGCTTGACGATTTTCCGGCTATTGGTGCAAGCGGGGAAAGAAGGAATGGCCGCCGGAGCGTTGGGCGAGAAGCTGGGTATTCCCGCGGCCACATTGTCGTTTCACTTGAAAACGCTGACGCATGCAAAGCTCATCAAGCCACGCACCGAGGGGCGCTTCGTCATTTACTGCGCGAACTACACGGAGATGGACAAGCTCATTGCTTATCTCACCGAGCATTGTTGTGCGGGCGATAGCGCTCAGTGCTCACCAGTCAAAAAATGTTAATACGTTAAAACGGGAAATCGAAAATGAGCGAAAAACAATACAACGTGCTGATACTGTGCACCGGCAATTCCGCCCGCAGCATCTTGGGCGAAACGCTGTTTAACAATCTGGGCAAAGGCAAATTCAAAGCCTACAGCGCGGGCAGCAAGCCTGCCGGAAAAGTGAATCCGGGCGCGCTGGAGTGGTTGCAACACAATGGCTACAGCACCGAGGGATTGCGCAGCAAAAGCTGGGACGAGTTTGCAGTAGCCGGTGCGCCCGAGTTCGACTTTATCTTCACCGTGTGCGACAACGCCGCAGGTGAAACATGCCCGCTGTGGCTGGGGCATCCGGCGACGGCGCATTGGGGCATCCCTGATCCCGCGCATATTGAGGGCGACGAAGCGCGCCGCGCCGCTTTCAATAAGGCTGCCGAGCAGTTGGCGCGCCGCATTCAATTGTTCCTGAGTTTGCCGATTGAGAAACTGGACAAGCTCACCCTGAAAGAAAAACTCGCCGAAATCGGGCGGATTCAGGATTGAGGAGGCAACGATGGGGGATCAACAATACAAAGGCGCGGTATCACCTTCGATTTTTAATCCGCAAGTAGCGGAGTTGGTCGCTATCGGCGCGGCCATAGCCGCCAATTGCGAGCCTTGTTTCAAATATCACTACGACCAAGCACGCAAGCTCGGCGTGAGCGATCTGGATATGCGCTATGCGGTTGATCTGGCGCAGCAGGTGAAAGATACGCCGGCGCGAGCCATACTAAATCTGGCTGAGCGTTATCTCGGCGCGGCAACACCCGATACCACGGTTGCCGCCCATTCATGCTGTCCGGGTAATCCATAATTGAACATCGCAGGAGCAAGCAGTGAATTTCTTTGAACGTTACCTCACCCTCTGGGTATTCCTCTGCATCATCGTCGGCGTGGTGCTGGGGCAAGCCATTCCCGCGCCATTCCACTGGCTGGGCGGACTGGAAATCGCCAAGGTCAACCTCCCCGTCGGGCTGCTGATCTGGGTGATGATTATTTCCATGCTGTTGCGTATCGACTTCGGCGCGCTGCACGAGGTGCGCAAACACTGGCGCGGCATCGGTGTCACGCTGTTCATCAACTGGGCGGTGAAACCGTTCTCGATGGCCTTGCTGGGCTGGCTGTTTATCCGCCACCTATTCGCGCCGTACCTGCCTGCCGAACAGCTCGATAGCTACATTGCCGGACTGGTGCTGCTCGCCGCCGCTCCTTGCACCGCGATGGTGTTCGTGTGGAGCCGTCTGGTAAACGGCGAGCCGCTGTTCACGCTGAGTCAGGTTGCGCTCAATGATGCCATCATGGTGTTCGCCTTTGCACCGCTGGTGGCCTTGCTGTTGGGCATGTCGTCCATCATCGTGCCGTGGGATACGCTGCTGGTATCCGTGTTGCTCTACATCGTGTTGCCCGTGCTGCTGGCGCAGGTGTGGCGGAAGTGGCTGCTGGCGCGCGGAGTGCAAGCATTGCAGCGCACCTTGGCTGCGCTCGGCCCCGTCTCAATCTCAGCGCTCTTGCTCACGCTGGTGCTGCTGTTCGCCTTCCAAGGCAAAGCCATCGTCGAACAACCGCTCATCATCGCCATGCTTGCCGTGCCCATCACCATCCAGGTGTACTTCACCTCGGGGCTGGCGTACTGGCTCAACCGCCGCGTCGGCGAAGCGCATTGCGTGGCAGGCCCTTCGGCCCTGATCGGGGCATCGAACTTTTTCGAGCTGGCCGTCGCCGCCGCCATCAGCCTTTTCGGCTTCGAGTCCGGCGCGGCATTGGCTACCGTGGTCGGCGTGCTGATCGAAGTGCCGGTCATGCTCTCTGTGGTGTATCTGGTAAAGCGCAGCGAGGGGTGGTATCTGGCGGGAGCGCGGCGTTAATCCTGTGCGTTCAATCCGCACATCACTTGATGCCATCCTGCTTCGGCTTCTGTCCCCACCTGTGCAAATACCTTTTGCAGTTGCTTCATCTGTGTACCGGTGAGTTGCGCTTCTAGCTTTGTACCGCTTGAGGTGAGTGTCAGTTGGCGCACGCGGCGGTCGTGGTCGGCGGTGTCCATCGCGATCAGTTTCATTTCGATTAATTGCCGTAGCGGCGCATTCAGCGCCTGCTTGCTGACGCTCAACAAGCCCAGCAGGGTGTTGACCGAAATCTGCGGGTTGCGCCCGACGAAGTATAGGATACGGTGATGCACCCGCCCCAAGCCGCGCTGGTCGAGGATGCGGTCGGGCGGGGCGGTGAAGGCGCGGTAGCCGAAATAAAACTGCTCGATGGCCAGACGCAATGCGTCTTCGCGCGGCATGGCGGCAAGGGAATCGGCGGTAGGTAATGGGTCAATCATGTTGACATGATAGGCCGGCGCTCGCTAAACTGTCCATAGGTCAATATGATTGACATTTATGAATGATTTGATATGAACGCATTTTTGCCGCAGCAAAGTCCCCGTTTTTCTTTGCGTACCCGCGATCTGCACGCCTCGCCGATCCGCGAGATTTTGGCCGTGGTGAACCGTCCCGGCATGATTTCTTTTGCGGGCGGTCTGCCTGCGGTGGAGAGTTTTCCGCAATTCAGTCTGGAGGCGATGCCGCAAGATATTTTGCAATACGGCCCCAGCGAGGGCGAATGGGCGTTGCGCCAGCGGGTGGCGGAGGACTTGAATGCGCGCGGGCTGAAATGCGCCGCCGAGCAGGTGCTGATCCTGTCCGGTTCGCAGCAGGGGATAGACCTTGTGGCGAAGCTGTTCATCGACCCCGGCACGGCGGTGGCGGTGGAGTCGCCGACTTATCTGGCCGCGTTGCAGGTGTTCCGTTTTTTCGGCGCGCGCTTTGTCGCTTACGATGCGGATGCGCTGGAGGCCGATGAGTGGCGGCGCGAGCAACCCGCTTTTGCTTATGCCATTCCCACTTTTCAAAACCCCAGCGGGCGCTGTCTTGATGCTGCGCAACGCGCTGCACTCGCCGCCACTTGCGATGCTGCCGGTATCCCCTTGTTCGAGGACGATCCTTATCGCGACTTGGTGTATGACGCCTGCGAACGCACGCCGGTTTGCGCGCGACTCCAACACGCGCCGTGGATTTATCAGGGCTCGTTTTCCAAAAGTCTGGCACCGGGGCTGCGCTTGGGCTACCTCGTCGCATCGCCGGAATTGCTGCCGTTTCTGACGCGCCTGAAACAGGCCGCGGATTTGCACAGCAACCGCGTCAGCCAGTGGCTGGTATTGCAACAGTTGAATGATCCGCAACGCGAGCAGCGCTTGCAGGAATTGGCACTGCGCTACCACCGGCGCCGAGATGCGTTTGAGGCCGCGTTACGCAGACATTTTGCCGACCTCGCCAGTTGGCACACGCCGCCCGGCGGGCTGTTCTACTGGCTCACGCTCCATCGCCGCATCGACACCCGTTTGCTGTTACCCAAGGCGATTGAAGCGGGCGTCGCCTTCATGCCGGGAGAACCATTTTTACCGATGGAGGTGGAGCGCTGCGGACAGTTGCGCCTCAATTTCAGCCACGCTGACGAGGTGCAGGCCGATGTCGGGTTGGGTAAGTTGGCCGCATTGTTACGCAGTTTTCCAAAAACTATCTAGAGAGGGCCTAGATAGGGTCTAGGCAGTTCGGCATATTGTTTCCGGAGGTGCGGAAGTTTATAAAACCCGCCAGCACTTACTGATAATTTCGGTTACACAACTATGCCGCAACAACCTTGCAACATATCCGGTGGCAACGATTCAGTCGTTGGTATTTCGGGGCGTAAAACGGCGCATCTTATCGTTGCGGCGGTGTTGCAATGATTAAAATTCTCCGGCTCTTTCTGTTTTGTTTTTTTTCCTTCCCCGGCGGCTTATATGCCGACCCCATGCCGGTTGAAAAGGTGCAGTTCTACTTTCCGGTGGCAGTGCGCGGCGAGATCACGCAGCTCATGGATCAAATGGTCAATGAGTTTGAAAGTGCCCATCCTCTGATAGACATCGAACCTGTGTATGCAGGCACATACAAGGAAACACTGGACAAGGTGCTGACCGCCAACAAAAACGGCGCACCGCCCACGCTGGCGGTACTGCATGCGGTGGACATCTATACCTTGCTGGATGCGGATGCGATTGTGCCTTTTGACGCACCCGCGGAGCAGGCGTGGCTGAAAGATTTTCACCCGTCTTTTATGACCAATAGTCGTGCAGCCGGAAAAACCTGGGGCATTCCTTTTCAGCGCTCAGTTATTTTGCTGTACTGGAACAAGCGCGCATTTCGCGATGCGGGGTTGGATCCGGAGCATCCTCCGCGCAGTTGGCATGAAATGAGAGAAATGGCGCGCCGCTTGACTTCGCCTGAGGCACATCGGGGAGTAAAACGCTGGGGCGTACAGATTCCCGCCTCCGCTTTTGCATATTGGCTGTTTCAGGGGCTGGTCACCACGAATGGCGGCAGGCTGATGAACGAGGCGGGAACCGAGACGTATTTCGATGATCCTGCCGCCGTAGCCGCGCTGGAATATTGGGTGGCTTTGTCCCGCGCGGATAAGGTGCATCCGGCTGGCATCGTTGAGTGGGGCAATACGCCGGATGATTTTATTCATGAACGGGCTGCCATGATATGGACTAGCAGCGGCAATCTTTCCGGTATCAGCCGGGATGCCAACTTTGAGTTCGGTGCAGCCGAGTTGCCGGCCAATAAAAACTGGGGCATGCCAACCGGAGGCGGTAATTTTTACATTTTCAAAAATAGCAGCCATAGCCAGCGCGAATCCGCACTGAAATTCGTCAAGTGGATGACAGATCCCCAGCGTGCGGCGCAATGGAGCATTGCGACCGGCTATATTGCGGTGCATAAAAAAGCATGGGAAACAGACATTCTGAAGAAGTATGCGCGGCAATTCCCTCTGGCCGGAGTCGCGCGCGCCAGTCTTGAAAATGCCGTGCCCGAATTGTCCACTCACGAGAATCAGCGAGTCACCAAAGTGCTTAATGATGCACTCGTATCTGCGCTCACCGGCAAGCAAACGCCGCAGCAGGCATTGGGCGAAGCGCAGCAGAAAGCGACGCGTATTTTGAGGCCGTACCAGCGATGAACGCAGCCGCCAACAATGTCTCCGTAGCGCACAGCAAACTCTTCAGCGCTAAAAATAAAAAACCGACTATCTGGCCGGCAATTTTTGTTGTTGCCGTTTTGACGATTTCGCTGTCGGTGACTTTTTTGCTCTGGCAAAAAGAGCAGCGGCATGTGCAGGGCAATGTGCTTGAGGTGTTTGATGCAAAAACAGATCAGGCTGTCGTCAAATTCAAGCAGCATTTTCAGAGTGTGGAAGAAGTACTGCATGCCGCCGATGGTTTGTTTGCCGCTACGCAAGGCGTGCAGGCAGCCGAGTTTCACCGTTTTATTGCAAGTTTGCGCCTGAAGGAAAAATATCCCGAGATTCGCGAAGTCGGGTTCGTCGCGGCCATTCCCGATGCGCATGCTCCCGGCGGTAGAAGAGCACCGGTCACGCTGTTTGAATCCGTGGCCGGGGACGGCCATTCGGCATTGGGGCGCGACTTGTCTGCAGACCGCGTGCGGCGCGAAGCGCTGGTACTTGCCGCAGGTTCAGGCAGCTTGGCGGTTTCCAATAAAATTCGTCTGCCGGGCGAAAGCGAGGATGAGGCGCAGTTCGGTTATCGTCTGTATTGGCCGATTTACCGGAATGGCGTTCAGCCGCGCGAACGCGGCAGCAGGGAGCGGGATTTGCGCGGCTGGGCATTCGTTTCCCTTAACCTGGGCGCGGTGCTCCAGAGTTTTTCCCGCGACAGCAATCAGGTGGCCATTGATGTTTACGATGGCGACGATATGCTCGACGAAGCGCAGGCGCGGGGGAATGTGAGAGACAGAGTCGGCGGCGACTCGTCGCTGAAAATGCTGGTGGCCGCGCGTTCCGTTGAAATCGGCGGATACCGCTGGACGCTGGTGGCGCATGCTTTGCCGGAAAACATGGCTGTTGCGGGAGAAGATCATTCCGGAGTGATCTTGCGTGCGGGCGGGATAGTCGCCGTCCTGTTAGCTTTGTTTTCTTGGCTGATGATGCGTGCCGCGCAGCACGCGCAGGCCCAGCAGAATGTTTTGGAGCAACACCGGGAGGCGCTGCGTCTAAGCGAACATCAGTTGCAGGCAGTGTTGGATACCGCGCCGGTCGGAATCTGGTGGATGGATGAAACGGGGCGCTACCGTTTCGCCAATAAGGCGATTTGCGACATGATCGGCGTATCCGAACAGCGGCTGTTGCAGGCGACTTCATTGCTGGAAATACTCGTACCGGAGGAGGCGGAACAGTGTTTGCGGTCCGACCGGGAATGCCTGCAAGGTGACGGTACCCATCACACGATGGAGGCGGCGAAATTCTCCGATGGAAAAGTCCATCAACTGGCCATCACCAAGGTTAAATTGTTTGATAGCGAGGGAAATTGTCTCGGGTTGATCGGTGTTGCGGTGGATGTTTCCGAGCAGCAGGAGAGAGAAACCGCGCTGCAAGACTTGCTGCGCACCAAGAGCGCTTTCCTCGCCAATATGAGCCATGAAATCCGCACGCCGATGAACAGCGTGCTGGGCATGACACGTCTGGCACTTGAATCCGCTCCGGAGGGCAAGCAACGCGACTATCTGGGCAAGATTCAGGAGTCCGGGCAGTTGCTGTTGCGCATCATCGACGACATTTTGGACTTGTCCAAAATCGAGGCGGGCAAGCTGGAAATCGAAATGACCGACTTTGATCTCAACACGATGATTTCCAGCATCGTCAATTTACTGGGCGAGCGTGCCCGCCTCAAAGGCATCGCGCTGCGCGTGGAATGTCCCCCGCAAATCCCGCGTTTGCGCGGCGATGTTTTGCGCCTGCGCCAAGTACTGATCAATCTGGCCGACAACGCGATTAAATTCACCGCGCATGGCGAAGTGGTGATCCGCGTGCTGGAGACCGAAGATGCGACCGGAGTGAACTTGCGTTTTGAAATCGAGGATAGCGGTATAGGCATGTCGGCAGCCGAGATGGAGCGCCTGTTCCAGCCTTTCCAGCAGGCCGACATGTCCACCACACGGCAATACGGCGGCAGCGGTCTGGGGCTGAGTATCTGCAAGCGGCTGGTCGAGCTGATGGGGGGGCAGATCGGCGTCAGCAGCCAGCCGCAACACGGCAGCCTGTTCTGGTTTAATTTGCAATTGGCGCGAGCTCCCCAGCTTGCTCCCCCGCCTGAAACGAACAGCAATCCCGCTCCCGATATCAGCAAATTGCGCGGCGCAAAATTGCTGCTGGCGGAGAATAATCCGTTCAATCAGGAAGTGGCGATCGAGTTTCTGAATAAGGCAGGGGCGAAGGTGCAAGTCGCCAACAACGGCATCGAAGCGCTGCACTGGCTGAACCGCAAAAAATTCGATTGTGTACTGATGGATGTGCAAATGCCGGAAATGGACGGCCTCGAAGCGACCCGCCAGATACGCCACAATCCGGCATGGGCGGAGCTGCCCGTCATTGCGATGACAGCCAATGCGTTTGAGGAAGATCGTAAGCAATGTCTGGCGGCAGGGATGAATGATTTCATCAGCAAGCCCATGCAGCCGGAGCAATTGTATGCGGTGATTGTTAAATCGCTTTCCGCAGAAAAAAACGGCGGCGAAATTCCTGCGCCGCAGCCGGCGGAAGCATCTCTGTCGCCAGCAAATACGCTAGTAGTGCTGGATTTATCCGAACTGTACGAGCGACTGGAGCACGACCGCGCAAAGGCGGCAGAGTTTGTGCGTCGTTTTGTGCAATTGGCGCGTGCCGATATGGCCACGCTGGAGTCTGCATTGCAGACGAACGACAAGACCGCGCTGGCGAATTGGGGGCATCATTGGAAGTCTCCCGCCTTCATGATCGGCGCGCAGCATTTTCTGGCGCTGTGCAGGCAGGTGGAAATGGCCGGAAAAGGCTACGCCGATTTGCCCTCCAATATCGCGGCGGATTTGCAGCGTGCTGCCGACGCGATCGAAGCGAGACTTGAGCATGCGCTGGCCTCGTTGGTCTAATACTGAATTTCTGTTACGGAATCGCCACCGCCTCAATCAATTCCCGCGCGAGCTTGTCGCCATCCGAAGCCTGCGTGTCCTGCACGCTTTGCAAGCGGTGGCTGGCAACACCGGGCAGTACGGCTTGAATGTCTTCCGGGATAACGGCGCTGCGACCGTCGAGCAATGCCCATGCGCGGGCGGCGGCCAATAGCGAGAGTCCCGCGCGCGGCGACAGGCCGTGCACGTAACGCGCCGATTCGCGGGTGTGGCGCAGGATGGCTTGCACGTAGTCGAGCAGGGCGGGGGAGACGAAGACTTGCCGGGCTTGCTGTTGCAGCGCCTGTAGTTCGGCGGTTTCCATCTGCGGCGTGAGCGTGGCGATGATGTCGTGTCTGTCCACGCCGGACAACAAACCGCGCTCGGCCTGCGCATCGGGGTAGCCTAACTGGATGCGCATCAGGAAGCGGTCGAGCTGCGATTCCGGCAGCGGGAAAGTGCCGATCTGGTTGGTCGGATTCTGCGTGGCAATCACGAAGAACGGCGTTGGCAGTGGGCGCGTTTCCCCTTCGCTGGTGACCTGGTGTTCCTCCATCGCTTCCAGCAATGCGCTCTGCGTTTTCGGCGTGGCGCGGTTGACTTCGTCGGCCAGAATCATCTGCGCAAAAATCGGCCCCGCGTGGAATTTGAATTCGCCGCTGTCGCGCTGGAATATCGACACGCCGAGAATATCGGCGGGCAGCATATCGCTGGTGAACTGGATGCGCTGGAACTGCAAACCTAGTGTCTTTGCCAGCACATGTGCCAGCGTGGTCTTGCCGACACCCGGCAAATCCTCGATCAGCAAATGTCCGCGCGCCAGCAGACAGGTGAGTGCCAGCCTGATCTGGCGCGGCTTGCCGAGGATGACTTGTTCGGTTTGGGTGATGACGTTGTGCAGTGGTGTGGTCATGGCAAGCCCTTCAGTCGGTCTGGGTTGGGATGAAGGCATAACGGTTGCGACCGTTGCGCTTTGCTTCATACATGGCGGTATCGGCGGCGGCGAGCAGGTTGTGCAGATTGCAGCCTTGCTGCGGCGTAAGCGTGATGCCGATGCTTGCGCCTATGCTGGCGCTTCCCGCATCGGTCTCGAAAGGTAGAGCCAGCGCGGCAATGATTTTTCCGGCAACGGCTTCGGCCTGTTCTTGCGAGTGCATACCGGTCAGGCTCACTACAAACTCGTCGCCGCCCAGCCGTCCCGCCAAGTCGATGTCGGCGCGCAGGTTATGCCGCAGCCGCTCGGCCACTTGCCGCAACACTTCGTCGCCGGCGGCATGCCCCAGCGTGTCGTTGACCGGTTTGAAACGGTCCAGATCGATCAGCAGCAGTGCGTTTCCCTTTTTTCCTGCATGGAGCTGTGCCGCGAGACGGTGCTCGAATCCGGCACGGTTGAACAGGCCGGTGAGTTGGTCTGTTTCGGCGCGCAGCATGGCCTCGGCTTTCTCCTGGCGCAGGATGTCGATGCGTTGCGCTAATGCCAGCGAGAACAGCAACACTTCGATGCTGATGCCGATTTGCATGCCGTGTTCGGTGAATGCCGAGTCGGGGACGATGCCGATTGCGCGGAATACTGTCAGGAAAGCGCCGATCAGCGGGAACAGTTGCGCTATGAGGAACAGGCGCGCGGGTCGGTATCCCAGCCATGCGACGCGCGCCGAACAGGCGACGGCCAGCGGGATAAAGGGAACGCTGACCAGAAAGGCGAATCGGTTTCCCAGCGAGTAATAACCGCCGAACGACAGGGCGATCATGAGCAGCGCCACGGCCATGACGGCGAGGAGGCCGCGATCCAGCCAAGGGGCGCGCCGCCGGGTATCGAGGAAAGTGCGTATCCAGAAACTTTGCGCGAGGAAATGCAGCGCGGGCAGCAGCACGTGCTGGTTGTCTGCCAGCCACAGGTTGTTCGGCCAGAGATACTGGAAGGCGTGGCCGTTGAGTTCGGCCACCACCAGCAGCAGGCTCAGTGTCGCCAGCAGGTAGGCGCCATACAGCGATTCGCGCAGCGCCAGCCACAGGAAGCCGTTGTAGATGAGCATTGCCAGTACGATGCCGTAGCCGATGCCGAGCAACATGTTTTCCTGCGCGCGCCATTCCTGAAAAGCCGCGGGCGACCAGAGGCGGATGGGCGCTACCAGACTGTCATCGGTGCGGATGCGCAAATAGACGGTCTGCGGTATTTCCGTAGTCAGGGCGAGCGGAAATACGAACAGGCGATAAGGCACGGGGCGCATGGAGAAGGGGAGGTGGTCGCCGCTGCGCTGCTCTTGCCAACGGCCTTGCGCATCCTGCTGGAACACGCGGATGTCGTCCAGCGAAGTGAGGCCGGATTCAAGCCACCATTCGCCGGGCTGTGCTGTTTGCAGTGTGAGGCGCAGCCAGATCGCATCGCGCGTGAAGCCGAAGCTGGCTTCGCCCGGCAAGGGCTGGAAGTCGCGCTTCATCGCTTCGGGCAGCGTCAGTTGGCCGGACGGGTCGCGCAATACCGAGAGATAGCCTTCGGCACGCTGGCCTGCCGCGACAGGTTGCAGCAACAGCGGCTCGGCTGCGGCTTGACCGCAGGCGAGCAATACCAGCAACAGGAGCGGAAGGATCAGTCTGAGCATGATTTAAAGCAGGATAGCCGCGACAACCTTGCGGTCTTCGGTGGCAAGAATGTTGTAAGTGCGGCAGGCCGCCGGAGTGTCCATAAACTCGATGGCAATGTGCGCGTCTATCAGGCTGCGGTAAAGCTGCGGGTGCGGGAATTGATGGCGGGAGCCGGTCCCGAAGATCACGACTTCGGGGGCGAGCGCCACAAAATACTCGAAGTGCGCAGGTGTGAGTGATGCAAAATCCGTTGCACACCAGTCGGTGTGCGCCTGTTCCGGTGTAACCACTACGGGGCGGCTAAAATGCTCGCCGTTGACCGCGATATAACCCTCGCCGAGGGAGGTAAAGGTTTTTTGGCCGGTATTGAGAGCTTGATGCAGTTTCAAGGTTTAACTCCATTTGCTGGCGTGGGCGCGCTCGGATAGAATTGCGCCCTTTGCAAGCCGTCGTTTCAAGGGATTTTTGGCGGATTCTACCGGATTCAACCGCACATAGATTGAGAGAACAGAGTGAACCCAAGCAAACCATCCGATATAGCTTCTATTCGTCCTGTGCTGAAGTCAGCCAAGCTGGCGAATGTCTGCTACGACATTCGCGGCCCGGTCATGGCGCGAGCGAAGCAGATGGAAGAGGATGGTCATCGCATCATCAAGCTCAATATCGGCAATCTGGCGCCGTTCGGCTTTGAAGCGCCGGAAGAAATCCAGCAGGACGTGATCCACAACCTGCCTAACTCGTCCGGCTACTCCGATTCCAAGGGCATGTTCGCCGCGCGCAAGGCCATCATGCACTACGCGCAGCAGAAGAACATCGCCGGAGTCGGCATGGAAGATATCTTCATCGGCAACGGCGCGTCCGAACTGATCGTGATGGTGATGCAGGGCTTGCTCAACACCGGCGACGAAGTGCTGGTTCCCGCGCCGGACTATCCGCTGTGGACGGCGGCGGTCACGCTGGCGGGCGGCACGCCGCGCCACTACCTGTGCGACGAAGCCAAAGACTGGAATCCCGATCTGGACGATATGCGCCGCAAGATCACGCCGAAAACGCGCGCCATCGTCGTCATCAACCCGAACAACCCGACGGGCGCGGTGTACTCGGACGAGACGCTCAAAGCGATCATCCAGTTGGCGCGCGAACACAACCTCATTATTTTTGCCGACGAAATCTACGACAAGGTTTTGTACGACGGCGTAACGCACACTTCGATGGCTTCGCTGGCCGACGACGTGCTGTTCATCACGCTCAACGGCCTGTCCAAAAACTATCGCGCCTGCGGTTACCGCTCCGGTTGGATGATAATTTCCGGTGCCAAGAAAAATGCGCAGGATTATCTGGACGGGTTGAACATCCTCGCCTCGATGCGCCTGTGCTCCAACGTGCCGGGACAGTTCGCCATTCAGACCGCGCTGGGCGGCTACCAGAGCATCAACGATCTGGTCGCACCGGGCGGGCGTTTGCACAAGCAGCGCGAACTCGCTTACAACTTGCTCACCGCCATTCCCGGCGTGACCTGCGTCAAGCCCAAAGCCGCGCTGTACATGTTCCCGCGTCTCGACCCGAAAATGTACCCCATCGAAAACGACCAGAAATTCATCCTCGAATTGCTGGAGCAAGAGAAGGTGCTGATCGTGCAGGGCAGCGGTTTCAACTGGCCGAATACCGACCACTTCCGCGTCGTGTTCCTGCCGAACTCGGACGATCTGACCGAAGCCATCGGTCGCATCGCGCGCTTCTTGGAAAGCTATCGCAAGCGGCACGGGACATAAAAATTGCAAGTAGGGTGGGCACGCTTTTGTGCCCGCGCGGATTAAACGGTGGGCACAAACGTGCCCACCCTACATTTAGGAATTGAACTCATGAAGCCAATCAACGTAGGTCTCCTCGGTATCGGTACAGTCGGCGGCGGTACATTCACCGTGCTGCAACGCAACGCGGAAGAAATCATGCGCCGCGCCGGACGGCCTATCCGCATCGTCGTGGTGGCAGATAGAAATGTGGAACTCGCCAAGCAAGTCACCGGCGGCGCATGCCGCGTGACCGACGATGCTTTCGCCGTGGTGAACGATCCCGAAGTGGATATTGTGGTCGAGCTGATCGGCGGCTACGGCGTGGCGAAAGAGTTGGTGCTGAAAGCGATTGCGAACGGCAAACACGTGGTCACCGCCAACAAGGCGCTGCTCGCCACGAGCGGCAACGAGATTTTTAAGGCCGCGCAGGACAAGGGCGTGATGGTCGCGTTTGAAGCCGCCGTCGCGGGGGGCATCCCCATCATCAAGGCATTGCGCGAAGGACTTACCGCCAACCGCATCGAATGGATCGCGGGCATCATCAACGGCACCACCAACTTTATCTTGTCCGAAATGCGCGACAAGGGCTTGAGCTTCGACACCGTGCTGAAAGAAGCGCAGCGTCTGGGCTACGCCGAAGCCGACCCCACCTTCGACATCGAAGGTGTGGATGCCGCGCACAAAATCACTATCCTGTCCGCGCTCGCGTTCGGTATCCCGATGCAGTTCGACAAAGCCTACATCGAAGGCATTTCAAAACTGGATGCCGCCGACATCAAATACGCCGAACAACTCGGCTACCGCATCAAGCTGCTGGGTATCACCAAGCGCACCGCCGAAGGTGTGGAGCTGCGCGTGCATCCGACTTTGATTCCGGCCAAGCGCCTGATCGCCAACGTCGAAGGCGCGATGAACGCCGTCGTGGTGCAGGGCGATGCGGTCGGCGCGACGCTGTATTACGGCAAAGGCGCGGGCGCGGAACCCACCGCCAGTGCGGTGATCGCCGATCTGGTGGACGTGACTCGCATGCACACCGCCGACCCGCAAAACCGCGTGCCGCATTTGGCCTTCCAGCCAAACGCGATGGCCGACCTGAAAATTTTGCCGATGGACGACGTGACGACCAGCTACTACCTACGTCTGCGCGTGCAGGACAAACCCGGCGTGCTGGCCGACATCACCCGCATCCTCGCCGACGAACAAATCTCCATTGACGCCGTGATCCAGAAGGAACCGGGCGAAGGCGAAGACCAGACCGACCTCATCATGCTGACGCACCAGACCCGCGAGAAGCGCATCAATGCGGCGATTGAGAAGATCGAGAAGCTGACTGTGGTTGCCGGAAAAGTGAATCGCATTCGTTTGGAAGAGTTGGGGAAGTAACGAATGTAGGTTGGGTTTAGCAGCTGCGCTAACCTGGCCTGTGTGCTTAACTTGTGCAGGGGCGTTTGAAAATGGGAAATAATCAAAAAATAGGTTTCTCTATCATCTTGGGGGCTATTCTCTTCATATTATTTGTTCTCTTGATTTCAGATATCCCGTACCCGCCACTTATACGTGGCGAGATCAGTTTTTTTGATAGGTTTATGGACTATTCTTTCATTGCGCTCTTTAAGGATGATAGCTGCTATCAATATGGCCCCCAGTGTTATGGAATTTCTATTCCTAGTAAGTGGGGTGTTTTTGCGGGAATTTGTGCGGCAGCCTATGGATTGCTAGTCTACAAAGACGTAGTTCATTTTCCGCCATGGAACAAATAACTCTCTGCGATGGAAAACGTTGGGCAATCTATATTGATATTCAAGGATTCGGCAATCTATGGGTAAAAGGCGATATCGCTCTTGTAGCCTTGAATGAGTTGATGGTTGGGCTTTTTCGTATAGGTACCAAAATTTATCCAGACTTTCCAAATCGATTATTTGGACATCAGTTTGGGGATGGTTTTCTAATTGTTAGCGATTGTTATGAAAGATCACTTGAACGCTGTGTAGTTATTGCCATTGCGCTTCTTCGCCATACAGCGGCGGCTGGATGCTTCGCAAGAGCCGCCATCGTTGAGGGGGAAATGCAGGGGATTAACGGCTGCTATCCAGACGAAGTGATGCAAGGATTACAGTGTGGATACATTCCCATGGGAGATGGATTAATGACAATCATTCCAGCTATGGGAACAGCCTTAATCCAAGGCGTAAGACTAGATAAGGCCGCGGCCAAAGGTCCGCTACTGATTGTCGGAAAAAAAGAAATTGATCGGCTCCCACGTGACCTTGATTTAACTGAAACCATAGGCGACGAGAATATTTTTTCGATTAACTGGATAACATATCAATCCTCATTACTGTCTAGCATACAAGATCGGGCTAGCTTAAGTTGTCCGTCAAGAACAGAGATTCAAGTTTCGTTGCAGCAGTACTGCAATGAAAACCAAGAAGTCTCGAAAATGTGGGTCGATAATGTAAGCCTCTATTTACTTTCATCAGAGAACAAATAAATGAAATACATCTCCACCCGCGGCAATGCGCCCGCTAAAACCTTCACCGAAATCCTGCTGGGCGGTCTCGCGCCCGATGGCGGTTTGTATCTGCCGGAACAGTATCCGCAGGTGACGCGCGCAGAGCTGGATGCGTGGCGCAATCTGTCGTATGCCGATCTCGCTTTTGCGGTGCTGTCCAAGTTCGCCACCGATATTCCGGCAGCCGATCTCAAGGCGATTATCGCCAAGACTTACACCGCCGAGGTGTACAGCAATGGGCGCGCGGATAGCGATGCAACGCAGATCACGCCCTTGCGCAAGTTGAGCGATGGCGTATTCATCGAGGAGCTTTCCAATGGCCCGACGCTTGCCTTCAAAGACATGGCGATGCAGTTGCTGGGCAATCTGTTCGAGTACGCGCTGGGCAAACAGAATGCCGAGTTGAATATTCTCGGCGCGACTTCAGGCGACACCGGTTCCGCTGCCGAATACGCGATGCGCGGCAAGCGCGGTATCCGCGTGTTTATGTTGTCGCCGAACGGCAAGATGTCTGCGTTCCAGCGCGCGCAAATGTATTCGCTGCAAGACCCGAACATTTTCAATATCGCCATCAACGGCATGTTCGACGATGCGCAGGATATGGTGAAGGCCGTGTCCAACGACCACGCCTACAAGGCCGCACACAAGATCGGCACGGTGAATTCGATCAACTGGGGGCGCGTGTCGGCGCAGATCGTGTATTACTTCAAGGGCTATTTTGCCGCGACGAAATCCAACGACGAGCAAGTCGCGTTTTCCGTGCCTTCCGGAAACTTCGGCAACATTTGCGCCGGACACATCGCGCGCATGATGGGCTTGCCCATCGGCCAGTTGATTCTGGCGACGAACGAAAACGATGTGCTGGACGAATTTTTCCGCACCGGCGTTTACCGTCCGCGCGGTACCGACCACACCTACGAAACCAGCAGCCCGTCGATGGATATTTCCAAGGCATCCAATTTCGAGCGCTTCGTGTTCGACCTAGTCGGGCGCGACGGCGCGAAAGTGCGCGAGTTCTGGGGCAAGGTGGATGCGGGCGGTTCGTTCGACATCAAGGACACCGAGTATTGGCATGCGCTGTCGAAGTTCCATTTTTCTTCCGGCAAGAGCTCGCATCAGAACCGCCTCAACACCATCCGCGAAGTGTGGGAAGAGTACGGCGTGATGATCGACACGCACACCGCCGACGGTTTGAAAGTGGGCTTGGAGCAACGCCGTCCGAGCTTGCCGCTGATCTGTCTGGAAACCGCCTTGCCGACCAAATTTGCCGAGACGATACAGGAAGCCTTGGGGCGCGAACCGGAACGTCCGGCCGCACTGGAAGGTATCGAGAATTTGCCGCAACGCTGCGAAGTGATGGATGCGGATGTGGCGAAGCTCAAGGCGTTTATCACAGCGAACATCCCTAGCTAATACCTTCTTGAGTCTAAGTCACCTATTAGGAAATGCCGCCCGCTTCCCCCTTTTGCAAAGGGGGATTGAGGGGGATTTTTGCACCCGGATGGAGTTTAAATCCCCCCTAGCCCCCCTTTGCAAAGGGGGGAATGCTGCGGCATGAACAACCTCATTCTCCTCATTCTCTGCTTCATCGCCGGCGTGCTGCTGCGTTACTCTCGCCGTATGCCGGACAACGCGCCCGCCACGCTTAACAGCTTCATCATCCATATTTCGCTGCCCGCGTTGACGCTGCTGTATATCCACGATCTGAAATTCTCCGGCGATGTGTTGCTGGTCGCGCTGATGGCGTGGATCGTGTTCGGTTTGTCGGCGGGCGTGTTCTGGCTGGCCGGGCGCTGGTTGCAGTTGCCGCGTGCCACGGTGGGCGCGTTGATGCTGGTGGGCGGGCTGGGTAATACTTCGTTCTTCGGTCTGCCGATGGTCGAGACGTTTTACGGCAAGGAAGGGCTGGGCACGGCCATCATCGCTGACCAGCTCGGCTCGTTCTTCGTGCTGTCCATACTCGGCATCACCGTGGCGGGGATTTATTCTTCCGGCAGGCCGACGGCGATGCAGATCGTCAAACGCATCGCCATGTTTCCGCCGTTTATCGCCTTGAGCATTGCCTTGCTGCTGATTCCGGTTAGCTATGCGCCGTGGTTTTCCGTGCTGCTGCATCGCTTAGGAGATACGCTCGCGCCGCTGGCTTTGCTGTCGGTCGGTTTGCAGTTGCGGCTGGGGCATGTCGCCGAGCACAAGCGCAATCTGGCGCTGGGCTTGGGTTTCAAATTGTTGCTTGCGCCGCTGGCGATTTATTTGCTGTATGTGCAACTGCTCGGTGTACACGGGCAGAGCATTCAGGTTACGATATTCGAGGCCGCCATGCCTTCGATGATTACCGCTTCCATCGTCGCCAGCGAACACGATCTCGATCCTCCGTTGGCGAATCTGATGGTCGCAGTGGGGTTGCTGGTTTCTTTCTTCTCGCTGAGCGCGTGGTGGTGGCTGTTGCGGTGAGGGCAGTCGTTAGACGTTAGTCACTAGTCGTTAGTTATTGCGGCTTGCGAACACGGATCGACTTGTTGAACTGCTGCGTAACCAACTAAAGACTAATGTCTACCTACTAACGACTGCATTCCATGACCAATCCGCTCACGCGCTTACAGAATTACTTCGGCACGCAGGGGCTGTTCGTGCGCGATAGCGTGGCGCTGGTGGGGGAGGTGCTGTTTTCCCTGCCGGTGGCGATGAAATGGACGGTGCGCAAGGTGCTGCTCAAACAGGTCTACTTTACCGGCATCCAGTCGGTCGGGCCGGTCAGCGCGATGGGTTTTCTGGCCGGGCTGATTATGGTGATGCAGGTCAGCAATCTGGTCGGGCGCAACGAGCTGCTCACTTTGCAGGTGTTGATCTGGGTGGTGGTACGCGAGCTGGGGCCGTTGCTCACGGCGATTGTGATTGTCGGGCGCAGCAGTTCAGCCATCGCCAGCGAGCTTGCCTCCATGCAGGTGAACGGCGAAATCAAAAGCCTGCGGCGCATGGGTATTTCGCCCGTTTCTTATTTGGTGACTCCACGCATGGTGGCGATGACGATCACCAGTTCGGTGCTGACGTTCTATTTTCAGGTGGTGGCAATCGGCACGGGCATGGTGGTGACCGCGTGGAATATCGACGTTTCGCTGGCCGGCGAAGTGCGCCACTTTTTCGAGATGCTCAGCTACCGCGAAATTTTTGCGACGCTGCTGAAGAGCGTCTGCTTCGGCATGCTGGTATCGGTGGTGTCGTGCTACTACGGGCTGACGGCGGCACGCGCGATGACCGACATTCCGGTGGCCGCTTCGCGCGCGGTGATGCGCAGCCTGCTAGCAGTGTTCATCTGCGACGGGTTGATTACGGTGCTGGTGTTCTGAATATGGGCGAACTATTCAGATTCCAAGATGTACACGGCGAAGATTCGGAGCGCGTCTATTCTTTTACGCTGAGTGCTGGCGAGATACGCTTGCTGCAATTGGCCTCCAAGGCCGAGAAGGACACGCTGATTGATTATGCCGTCGGTGAAACGCTTTGCACGGAAGGTCGCATCGAAATTACGCAGGGCGAAAGGCGACGCAACAGCAATGCGCCCGCTCACGGGCTGGATGAGAGAAGGCGCACAACCGAGCCCGTACCGGTAACATGGCAGCCTATCGGTCAGAGTCGAGCCGGGCGCGTTGGCTGGGTGGCGGGGAATGGCGGGCTGATTAGCAATTTAAAGATTTGGGAAAATATCACCCTGCCGTTGTGGTATCACACCAAGCGGGATGTTGCCGAAACGGAACGCAGCGTTGTGTATTGGCTGGAAAAATTGGGGATGGAGCCGGAATCCTTCGCTGAATTTATGGCTGCGCCGCCGTTCCGTCTTGTTCCCTGGCAACGCAAGCAGGCCGGATTGTTGCGGGTGCTGGTGCAGATGCCGAGGGTGCTGGTGATCGACGCGGTATTGTTTGAAGATGTAAGTGCGCGTCAGGTAAGCCGGTGGATAAAGGCGCTGGAAGATTTTTCCGCACAGGAGCGTGCGGTGCTGGTTTTGGCGGATAAAGCGACGATGCTGCCGCTGCAAAAAATCGAGTGAGGTGGATATGGGTACCTCTAAAAACCCATATTTCATCCCAACTGCTGCGTTGCGGAAAAAATTTCTTGCTTACATATTATCCATATGCGGCGCGGCGAAATTTTTTCCGCGCCTTGCATTTGGGCGAAATCTGAATTTTTAGAGGTACCCAATGACATTACTGGCGGACAAAGACGAACGCTTCAAAAACCTGTTTGGAAAAACAGTGGTATTTATATTGCTCGCGGCAATAGGGATCGGTTTGGCTTTTCTGTGGGCGGGGGTGCAAAAAGGCGCATTTACGGCCAAGTCGCCGATCTATTTTGTCGCCGACAGCGGTCAGGATTTAAGCGAGGGCATGCCGGTCAAATTCAGCGGATTCAAAATCGGCAAACTGAATACGCTGGCGCTGGACGAGCGGGGCAAGGTGCAAGTCGAAGTGATAGTCGAAACCAAGTACCTTGCCTTGCTGCGACAAGACTCGTTGATGACGCTGATTAAAGAAGGTGTCATCGGTGACGGGGTGCTGGAGATCAGTCGCGGCTCGGAAGATAAACCGGTTCTGGCGGCGGGCGGCAAGGTTAAGTTTCAGCGCGCCAGCGGTCTGGAGCAAGCGGTGAACGATGTGAAAAACCGTATCCTGCCTATCCTCGACGATGTACACCAGACGTTGAGTAGCCCCGACGGCGATGTGCGCCAGACGCTGAAAAATTTGCGCGAATTCACCGCCGAATTGCGCGGTACCCGGGCGCGTCTGGATCAAGTGTTGGGGAGCCTCGACGGCAATCTCAATAACGAAGTCGGGCCGCTCCTGCGCTCTCTGCGCCAGTCCGCGGCCAGTGCCGAAAGCCTGACCGCCAAGCTCGACCGCGACCTGCCCGCGCTGCTGAACAAGGCGGACAGCGGCATGGAAAATTTGCGCAAGAGCACCGAGACGATCAATGCCGCCGTGCAGGCTGCCGCACCGCAGTTGCCGGGCATCGTCGGCGAAGCGCGCGAAACATTGGGCAAGACCCGCGCGATGGTGGGCAGCACGCAGGAGGTGGTCGATTCGCTGAGCACCAGTTGGCCGCTGAAGGGCGTCGTGCCCGCACCGGAAAGCGGCCCGGTCAGGATGGATAGCCATGATTAAAATTATTCTGCTGATGATGTCGGTCTGCGTATTGGTTGCCTGCGGCGGCACGCCACCGCCGCGTTTGCCGCAAGCTTTAGATCAAGCGCAGGCGGCGGACAAAGATGCCCGGCGCGCTTTGAGAAACGGCGAATTGATAAGCGCGCAGCACAACTTCACCAAAGCGCTGGCGCTGCAACAATCGCTGGACGATGTCGCAGGCGCGGCCACGACCATCATCAATCTGGCGACGGTGACACATCAACTGCACGACGATGCGGCAGCACTGGTTTGGCTGGACAAAATCCTGTTGGAAAAGGAGCGTCTCTATCCGCCCGAATCCCTGATGACTGCGGCCTTCCGCAAGGCGGTGATCCTGACCAATCTGGCGCGCTTGAGTGAGGCCGATGCGTCGCTGAAAACGGCTGAAAAAGTCTGCGATAAAAAATGCGCATTGCGTTACGGGATAGATGCGCTGCGTGCCCGCTTGCTGTTGCTGCAAGGCGATGCGGAGGGCGCGCTGGCCTTGGCGCAAGCCGTGAGCAAAGCGGCGGAGGCGGGTAAAGAAGAACAGGCCAATGCCCTGCGTGTGGTTGCTGCGGCGGAAGAAAAGCTGGCGCGCAATAACGAAGCATTGCAGCACTACCAAGCCGCGCTGGAGTTGGATAAAGCATTGGCGCTGGGTGCGCGCATCGCGGAAGATTTAAGCGGTATGGCGCGTGCGGCCAAGCTGCTTGGCAACGAGCAGGATGCAGCAAATTATGCGCGGCGCGCGGAGTTGGTCGCCGAATCGTTGCGACAAAAATAATCGGGAAAATCGGATGAGTATCTGGAATCAGCGTTATGCGGGCGAGGAGTATCACTTCGGCACCGAGCCGAATGCCTTTCTGGTGTCGCAACGCCACTTGCTAAAAGCGGGGATGAGTTGCCTCGCGGTGGCCGACGGCGAAGGACGCAATGGCGTTTGGCTGGCGCAGCAGGGGCTGGATGTCTTGTCGGTGGATTCATCTCCGGTGGCGCTCGCCAAGGCGCGGAAGCTGGCGGATGAGCGCGGCGTGAATGTGCGCTTTGAACAGGCCGATTTGCTGCAATGGGAGTGGGGCGTGGAGCGCTACGACGCGGTGGTCGGCATCTTCATCCAGTTTGTGCCGCCAGAGCAACGTGTGGCTATGTTCGCGGAAATTAAACGCTCGCTTAAACCCGGCGGCCTGTTGCTGCTGCAAGGCTATACCCCGCGCCAACTGGAGTACCGCACCGGAGGCCCCTCGCAAGCCGAAAACCTCTACACCGAATCATTGTTGCGCGACATGTTTGCCGACATGGAGTTGCTGCATCTTGCCGAACACGACAGCCATATCAGCGAAGGGGCGGGGCATAGCGGTATGTCCGCGCTGATTGATCTCGTGGCGCGCAAATAACTTTGCCGGCTTCTGTTTATTCCTCCTGGTTTATATATAAATTCCGCCGACTATATATGCCGTGGCTAGTTCGTTTGGCATATTGTTTCTGACGGAACGGAAGTCTATAAAACATCCCAATGCTGCGGGAGTAGTTCAACTCGCAACTTCGTTGAGTAATGCAAACGGGAGGTTTAAATGAATTACTTTACTCATTTGATTGCCTTGCTGACCGGCGTGATTGTTCTGATGGCGGGCATCGTGTTTGACCGAAATCCCAATCAAAGTTTTCTCAGCGCGCTCTACGATAGTTTTGCTTGGGGCGCGGTATATTTCATTTCTTTCGGGATTGAATTTATTTTTTTAGCAAACAATTAAACTTGGAAATCGCTGCCATTTTTTCTCCGGAAACGGTTAAGTTCGGCGGGTGGCGAGTTCTTTTGTGGCCGTTGCTGGCAAAGAAGCATAGGCACGGTTATAGTTTGGCTCAAGCTTAATTTACGGGATCAATATGAATCAGATTGCTAGAAACGGAAGCAGCGCCCACATGCCCGATCTGGATTGGAGCCAAGTGCGCGAAACGATGCTCATGCTTGAGCTGGCGGCAGGGCAGATCGAGTCGGCGATGAAAGACAGTAATACCTCTGTCGATGTGCTGACCGATAGCTTCACCACCATGGCGGGATATCTGCACATGATTTCCAGCACTCTCAATACCTTGCCGGATGAAGGCGAGGTTGGTGATACCAAGAAAAGCGTGCTGGATGCCGCCAATCACGTTACCGGTATGGTTCATCAATCTATTATCGCCTTTCAGTTCTACGATAAGTTGTCGCAGCGCTTGGGGCATGTTTGCCACAGCTTGGCCGCATTGAATGAACTGGTGGGTGACAGGCAGCGCATCTTTAGTCCACAGGAATGGGTGGTACTTCAGGAAAAAATCCGTTCCAAATACACCACGGTGGAAGAGTGCACGATGTTTGATGCGGTAATCAGCGGCATGCCGGTCAAAGAAGCGCTGGAGCAGTACATGAGCGAGATGAAAGACAAAGGCAGCGATATCGACTTGTTCTAGTCGTCAGCGCCCGATTATTTATTGCGGGGTAGTATTTCCGCGGGCCTGTTCCCGTTCTTTCTTGTACGCATCGTAGCTGGGCGCAGGTGTCATTGCTCGCTCTTGCGGAGTTTGCTTGGCTTCGTTTTGGGCTTTGATGCCTTCATACAAGCCCTGATACGGATCGCCGCTACATGCGGTTAGCATGCAGCCGCTCAGCACGACTAATACAGCAGCATTTCTCATGGCAATTTCCTTACGCTTTTGATTTCGCCCACTGCACGATACCTGCCGCACTCATCGCCCCCGCCTGACGGGCAACTTCGCGTCCGCCCTTGAATAAAGCCAGTGTAGGAATGCTGCGGATGTCGTAGCGTGCGGCGATGTCTTGTGCTGCTTCGGTATCCAGCTTTGCGACGCGGAAATTCGGTTCGAGTTGCTGTGCCGCCTGCTCGAATGCCGGTGCCATCATGCGGCAAGGGCCACACCACGGTGCCCAGAAATCCACCAGCACGGGAATGTCGTTGCGGGATATATGCTGCATGAAATTGGCGCTGGTCAGTTCCGTCGGGTGCGCGGTGAACAGTGCGCCTTTGCATTTACCGCATACGGGTTGGTCTGCCAGTTTGTTGGCAGGTACTCGGTTTACTCCGCCGCAATGCGGGCAGACGATGTGCAGGCTGTCGGTCATGGTGCTCTCCATAAATTAGATTGTTCTAATATATGGGGCGGGGCGGATTAATTCAAGGGGTAACAAAACGCATTGACAGGTCGATGGCGTGAACATCTTTGGTTAATGCGCCGATGGAGATGCGATCCACGCCGGTTTCGGCGATGGCGCGGACGGTTTTGAGGTTGACGCCGCCGGAAGCTTCCAGCTCGGCGCGATGGGCGGTGAAGTACACCGCATCGCGCATGCCGTCGAGGTCGAAATTGTCCAGCAGGATCAGCTTTGCGCCCGCATCCAGCGCTTCGCTCAACTGGTCCATATTTTCCACTTCAATCTGTACTGTCGCGCCTTCTTGGGCAAGTAGAAAAGCCTTGCAAAGTGCCTCGCGGATGCCGCCAGCCGCCATGATGTGGTTTTCTTTGATCAGGATGCCGTCGAACAGGCCGACGCGCTGGTTGTGTCCGCCGCCGACCCGAACCGCATATTTTTGCGCGCGGCGCAGACCGGGGATAGTCTTGCGCGTGTCCATAATTTTGGCGCGGGTGCCTTGTACGGCATCCACATAGTTGTGAGTCAGTGTTGCCGTGGCGGAAAGGGTTTGCAGGAAATTCAGCGCAGCGCGTTCGGAGGTGAGCATGGCGCGGGCATCGCCGCGTATCTCGCACAGTTTTTCATTCGGGGCGACTTTGCTGCCTTCATGCACGAACCAGGTAATCGAGCAGCTCGGATCAAGCAGTTTGAAACATGCGTCGAACCAGGGGCGACCGCACAGCACCGCATGCTGGCGGGTGATAACCCGCGCGTGTCCCGGCGTTTTTTCGGGGACGAGCTGCGCGGTGAGATCGCCGCTTTCCAAGTCCTCGGCCAATGCGGTTGCAACATTGGTGCGGACGAGCGAGGTGAGTTCTGACAAATTAGGCATGTCGTATCAAAATCGAAAGGACCCGGCGATTGTATTACAAAGAGCAAGGATTTATGTAAATGAGTTTTGATGCTCTTGAAATTGGGGCTAGGTAGCCGCATGTAGGGGGAGTTCAATTATTTCTCGAAGGAGTCACCATGCGTTTCGACAAATTCACCACCAAGCTGCAACAAGCGTTGTCCGATGCACAGAGTCTGGCCGTCGGTAGCGACAATCAATTCATCGAGCCGCAGCACCTGCTGCTGGCATTACTTAACGATGCCGACAGCGGGGCGGGTTCGCTGCTGGCGCGCGCGGGCGGCAACGTCAACGCGCTCAAGACTGCAACGAGCGATGCCGTCGCGCGCCTGCCCAAAGTGGAAGGCCACGGCGGCGAAGTGCAGGTGGGGCGCGACCTCGCCAACCTGTTTAACCTCACCGACAAGGAAGCGCAGAAGCGCGGCGACCAGTTCATCGCCTCGGAAATGTTTCTGCTGGCGCTCACCGGCGACAAGGGCGAAAGCGGACGTTTGCTCAAGCAGCACGGCGTTGCGCGCGCACCGCTGGAAACCGCCATCAACGCCGTGCGCGGCGGCGAATCGGTCGGTTCGCAGGAAGCGGAAGGCCAGCGTGAGTCGCTGAAAAAATACTGCCTCGACCTCACCGAGCGCGCGCGTTCCGGCAAGCTCGATCCGGTGATTGGACGCGACGACGAAATCCGCCGCGCCATCCAAGTGTTGCAACGCCGCACCAAAAACAACCCCGTGCTGATCGGTGAACCCGGCGTGGGCAAGACCGCGATTGTGGAAGGTTTGGCGCAACGCATCATCAACGGCGAAGTGCCGGAGTCGCTCAAGGGCAAAAAGGTGTTGTCGCTGGACATGGCGGCACTGGTGGCAGGGGCGAAGTATCGCGGCGAATTTGAAGAGCGTCTGAAAGCCGTGCTCAAAGAGTTGGCGCAGGACGAAGGTAACAACATCGTGTTCATTGACGAACTGCACACCATGGTGGGTGCTGGCAAGGCGGATGGTGCGATGGATGCGGGCAATATGTTGAAGCCCGCACTGGCACGCGGCGAACTGCATTGCATCGGCGCGACCACGCTGGACGAATACCGCAAGTACATCGAGAAGGATGCCGCGCTGGAACGCCGTTTCCAGAAGGTGCTGGTGGACGAGCCCAGCGTGGAATCGACCATCGCGATTTTGCGCGGCCTGAAAGAAAAATACGAAGTGCATCACGGCGTGGAAATCACCGACCCCGCCATCGTCGCGGCGGCGGAACTGTCGCACCGTTACATCACCGACCGCTTCCTGCCGGACAAGGCCATCGACCTCGTGGACGAGGCCGCCTCGCGCATGAAGATGGAAATCGACTCCAAGCCGGAGGTGATGGACAAGCTGGAACGCCGCTTGATCCAGTTGAAGATCGAGCGCGAAGCGGTGAAGAAAGAAAAAGACGAAGCCTCGCGCAAACGCACCAGCTTGATCGAAGACGAGATCAAAAAACTGGAGCGCGAATACGCCGATCTGGAAGAAGTGTGGAAATCGGAGAAAGGTGCGGCACAGGGTGCGGCCACGGTGAAGGAAGACATCGACCGCGTGCGCGCCGAGATCGTGCGCCTGCAACGTGAAGGCAAGCTGGAGAAAGTGGCCGAGCTGCAATACGGCAAGCTGCCGCAACTGGAAGCCAAATTGAAAGAGGCCGCACAGCGCGAGGCCGAGGGCGGCGCGCAGAAAAACAAACTGCTGCGTACCCAAGTCGGCGCGGAAGAAATCGCCGAAGTGGTGAGCCGTGCCACCGGCATCCCCGTGAGCAAGATGATGACGGGCGAGCGCGACAAACTGCTCAAGATGGAAGACAAACTGCACGAGCGCGTGGTGGGGCAGGACGAGGCGGTGCGCCTGGTGTCCGACGCCATCCGCCGTTCGCGTTCCGGCTTGTCCGACCCGAACCGCCCCTATGGCTCTTTCCTGTTCTTGGGCCCTACGGGCGTGGGCAAGACCGAGCTGTGCAAAGCGCTGGCCGGATTCATGTTCGACTCCGAAGACCACCTGATCCGCATCGACATGAGCGAGTACATGGAGAAGCATTCCGTGGCGCGCCTGATCGGCGCACCGCCGGGCTATGTGGGCTACGAAGAGGGCGGCGGCCTGACCGAAGCCGTGCGGCGCAAACCGTACAGCGTCATCTTGCTGGACGAAGTGGAGAAGGCACACCCCGATGTGTTCAACGTGCTGCTGCAAGCGCTGGACGACGGCCGCATGACCGACGGCCAAGGCCGCACCGTGGACTTCAAAAACACCGTCATCGTGATGACCTCCAATCTGGGCTCGCAGATGATTCAGCAGATGTCCGGCGACGATTATCAGGTGGTGAAACTCGCGGTGATGGGCGAAGTGAAAACCTATTTCCGCCCCGAGTTCATCAACCGCATCGACGAAGTGGTGGTGTTCCATGCGCTGGACGAAAAGAACATCAAGAGCATCGCGCGCATCCAGTTGCAGTATCTGGAAAAACGCCTCGCCGCGATGGAAATGAAGCTGGATGTGAGCGAAGCGGCGCTGGCCGAAATCGCCAATGCCGGCTTCGATCCGGTGTACGGCGCACGTCCGCTGAAACGCGCCATCCAGGCGCAATTGGAAAACCCGCTGGCCAAGGCAATACTCGAAGGCCGCTTCGCCGCGAAAGACACCATCAAGGTGGATTGCAAGGGCGGGGTGATGAAGTTCGAGAAGTAATAAGCAGTCGCTGCAAACAGAAAGCCCGGCATCGCCGGGCTTTCTGTTTTCTGGACATTGTACGACTGTTATAGAATGTTTTTTCCGGGGCACGGGAGCCCCTTTAATTTGATATGGGGAACAGTGATGGGCGCACCTCTCTGGAAAATGGTTTACTTGATGGTGCTGGCCGGTTTGGGCTGGGTGGCGAATTCGGCTCAAGCCCTCGATTGCACTCCCGGAAGCTCCGGATGCAGTACCGTACTTGCCCAAGGCCAGTCGCGGCTGCGCAACCCCTTCGTCGGTGCGGTGTGGTATGTGAACCCGCTATGGCGTGCAAACGCATTGAAAGAAACCGGGGGCGCAAAAATTGCCAACAATGGCACGGCAATCTGGCTGGATCGCATCAGTTCAATTGCGCCAGCCGACGGCAAGAGCTGGGGGCTGGCCAATCACTTGGATGCGGCCTTGGCACAAAAGGCCAATCTCGTGGCAATCGTTATTTACGATCTGCCGAACCGCGACTGTAGCGCGCTGGCTTCCAGCGGTGAGTTGCGCATTTCGGAAAATGGATTCAACCGTTACAAGAACGAATACATTAATTCGATAGCCGATATTCTCTCCCGCCCCAAATACAAAAATTTGCGCATCGTTGCCATTATTGAGCCTGACTCGCTGCCGAATCTGGTGATCAACAAAAACGTACCGAAATGTCAGGAGGCCGTAGGCGCTGGCGGCTACGTGGAGGCGACGCAATACACGCTGAATACTTTTTATGCCTTGCCCAATGTTTATAGCTATATGGACATCGGCCACTCCGGCTGGCTGGGCTGGGATGAAAATCTAGGCAAGAGCAGCGCCTTCATTGCCGATGCCATTAAAGGTACAACTCATGGTGTAAACAGCGTGACAGGATTCATTTCCAATACGGCAAACTACACGCCGCTTAAAGAGCCTTTTCTCGAAGCGTACCGCACGGCCGCAGTACCCGGAAATTCGGGCGCCCAAGTGCGTCAGGCCAAGTATTACGAATGGAACGCCCATTTCGGCGAAGCGGATTACGTCCGCGCCTTTCGTGAAAAAATGATCGCACAGGGATTTTCGAACAGCATCGGCATGCTGGTGGATACCTCACGCAATGGCTGGGGTGGAGCTGGCCGCCCGCAAGCGCTGTCATCCGCAACCGAGCCGGACAAATTTGTGGATCAGTCGCGTATTGATCGTCGCACGCACCGCGGTATGTGGTGCAACCAGCCCGGAGGCATCGGCGAGCGTCCTGCCGCCAATCCCGAGCCGGGAATTGATGCTTATATCTGGGCCAAACCGCCCGGAGAGTCCGATGGTGTAGCCAAGGCGGGCATTGTTGATCCAACCGATCCGTCCAAAAAATTCGACAGAATTTGCGATCCCACTTTTGAAATTCCCGGTACAGCGGGGAAGCTCACCGGAGCCATGCCGGATGCACCGCATGCCGGAGTATGGTTTGGCGCGGGATTTAAAGTCTTGTTGGAAAATGCCTGGCCGCCGCTGAAATAAGCCGGTAGTTTTTGCTGAGACAAAAAATTAATCCCGGCTGATTTGCAGCCGGGATTATGGGAGCGATTAGCGTGCAGGACGTTCAGGTTTGGCCGGGCGCTCCATCATGTTATGGCCGGGTTTATCCATGTGCTCGTGTTGTTCGCGCATTTCAGCGCGATCCAGCTTCTGGTGTCGCTCGTCCATGTCGTGTTTTTCTTTGCGGTCTTTTCTATGCTCGGCACGCTTTTCGGCGATTTTTTCCTGATTCTCTTTCAATTGCTCCGACGCATTTTGCAGTCCCTTGTTGTCGGGATTTTTTTCCAGATTCTTTTCGACACTAGCGGCACCCTGGGATACCGGCTGTTTGGGCGTTTCCGCGTAGGCGACGGAAACGGTGGTCAGCAGCAATGCAGTGGCAATATGGCTAAGCTTGATCATGGTAAATCCTTTCGTTAATTTTAGGATAAACAGCAATGCGCAATGATGAGAGCCTGCTGTGCAGCCATTAACGTGGAATGCGGACCGTTCGGTGACATGCATACTCGCTATCAGACGAACGGTAGATCAAGAGACGTTCAACGAGGCTTGTTTCCCATCGCTTCACCCATGCGCAATGCCTTGGCGGGTTGCCATTCTGGATTGAAGTCCAGCGTATTTTTTGGGAACAGCATTACCACCGTGGAGCCGAGCAGGAAGCGTCCCATCTCCTCGCCCTTTTGCAGGGTGATTTCCCGGTCGTCGTAGCGCCACTCGCGCACGGTGCCGGGGCGGGGCGGGTTGACGATGCCGTGCCATACCGTGGCCATGCTGCCGACGATGGTGGCGCCGACCAGCGTCAATACGAAAGGCCCGAATTCACTATCGAACACGCACACCACCCGCTCGTTGCGCGCGAACAGCCCCGGCACGCCGCGCGCCGTGGTCGGGTTCACCGAAAACAGATCGCCCGGCACATGGATCATGCGGCGCAAGCGTCCCGCGCAGGGCATGTGGATGCGGTGGTAATCCTTGGGGCTGAGATACAGCGTGGCAAAGCTGCCGTCGGCGAATTGCGCGGCCAGTTCGGCATCGCCGCCGACCAGCGCCGTCGTCGTATAGCTGTGACCTTTGGCTTGAAAGATACTGTCGCGCTCGATGGGGCCGAACTGGCTGATCGCGCCGTCCACCGGGCAGATCAAATCGGCTTCCGCTTGTGGTCGCGCACCCTCGCGCAACGGTCGCGTGAAAAATTCATTGAAGCTCGCATAGCTGGCGATGTCGGGATTGGCTGCCTCCTGCATGTTCACGTTGTAACGCGCGACAAAGCGGCGGATCAGCGCAGTGGTGAAACTCCCCATGCGGGCATTGGCAAGCTTGCCTGCGAGCACGGTGAGCAACTGCTTGGGCATCAGGTATTGCGGTAACACAGCTAAACGATCAGACACGGCGACTTCCAGTTAAGACGAAAGGGCGAATTATAGCGGGGGGAGGCAGGGGAGTGACACTGAAATAAGATGAGGTGGCTGCGAACCACATTCCTTCCCCCTTGCAGGGGGAAGGTTAGGATGGGGGTAGAACTCTGGAGCATAACGCTTCTACCCCCTCCCTAGCCCTCCCCCTGCAAGGGGGAGGGGATGATCGCTGTGCGCTTCAATGGTACTGCTTTTTTCCGGGTTTCTTTCACCGCCCGTGCCCGTAACTGCCCGCACGCCCCCTCGATTTCCTGTCCCGCCGAGTCACGTATCTTGGCCAGAATGCCGTGTTGTTTGAGAGCCAGCACCATTGCCGCAATCCGTTCCGCCGAGGGGCGGCGATAGGGGAGGCCGTCTACCGGATTGAAGGGGATGAAATTCATCACGGCGTATTTGCCCGAGAGCAGTTGGGCGATGCGCGCCACCTCGGCATCGCTGTCGTTCACACCCTCGATCAGCGTCCACTGGTATTGCACCGGATAAGCCGTGGCGCGCGCGTAGGTTTCGGCGCGCTCTACCAATTCTTCGATGGCAATTTGCGGTGCCTGCGGCAGCAGCTTGGTGCGCAATGCGGCATCGGTGGTATGCAAGGAAAGGGCGAGGGCGGGCTTCACTTTTTCCAGCGGCAGACGCTCAAACACGCGCAAATCTCCCACCGTGGAAAGCACCAGATTTTTATGCCCGATGTTGCCCTGTATGCCCAGCACTTCAATCGCCTCCAGCACATTGTCGAGATTGTGCGCCGGTTCGCCCATGCCCATGAACACCACTTTGCTCACCGCGCGGCGACGGCGTGCGAGCACTACCTGCGCCACGATCTCCGCGCTGCCGAGCTGGCGCAGCAGGCCGTTCTTGCCGCTCATGCAGAACACGCACCCCACGGCACACCCCACCTGCGTCGAAACGCACAGTCCGCCGCGCGGCAGCAGCACGCTTTCTACCATCTGACCGTCATGCAGTTCGACCAATAGCCGTGCGACTTCATCGTTGGCGGGATACTCGCCGTGCAGCCGCACCAGCCTATCCAGCTCCGCTTCGATGGATGGCAATTCATTGCGCAGTGCCTGCGGAAAGAATGTCGCGGCGGGACTCCCCTTGCGGTCATAAGGAATCAACTGACTCCAGCCGCGCAGCAGACGGTCTTCATGGCAGGGCTTGCAGCCGAGTTCATGCAGGCGCTGGCGGAGGTGGGATATACGCATCGGGATAGGCGCCCCGGCGTTGCCGGGGCATAGGGAGAGTGTACCGGTCAGAGCAGATTGATTTCGGCAGCCAGAGAGGCGGTGGTGATTTCGAAATTGCCCATGATTTGTTTCCAGTCGTTGCCGTGATGCGTGCCGATATATTCGAGGAACGAGGCATCCGGATCATTCAGCAGAATGCCGATGGCGTAGCCGTCGACATTGTCGGTGATCTTCATCAGCACGTCGTATTTGGAGCCGCTTGCCATCGCGTCGTCGATCACGACAGGCGCGGCGTCGAAAAATACCCGTGGAATTTCCATGCGCAGGGCTTCGGTAAAGTCCGCTTGAATCGCCGCTTTCGCTTCGGCGAAGCTGCGAAAATCGGAGAAGTGCCCGAACGGGCGCAGCTCGAAATAGCGTTGCAGGGGGAGGGGGGATTCCTGTTCATGCGCAGCTTCGAATGCCGCCTCTACTTCCGCTCTGTCGCCCTCTTTCAGGCGGATACGAACAATCAATGCCTCGGAGATACCGGCAAACCCGTTAGCCTGAAAATATCGAACGATGCGTTCGGCTGCGCCATCAGCCTGAAGAGTGGATGTGTTATTCATTGGAACGTGCCTGCAAAAAAGAACGCAGTTTACCTAAAGCCGATAGCGAGCGCACTCGCTCGATAGGCGAGAAACACGAAGTACCACTCCAGGGTGCGAAGCTGTCCCCCTTTGCAAAGGGGGGCTATGGGGGATTTGAATTTCATCCGAGTGCAAAATCCCCCTCAATCCCCCTTTAAAAAGGGGGAAGCAAGCTGCGTTTTTAATAGGTTATTGGGAACAAAACGACATACTTCGGCTGCGAGATTTCCCATCAGGCAATGTACAATTCGTACAAGTCTTCCTTCAAGTTTCCCGTGATTAAAGCAATCGAAAATATTCAGGGCTATTTTGCCCATCCCTTGATGTTGCTTGCCCTGTTTGTTGTGGCAAGTTTTATGATGATCTGGCGCCTGCATGCCATGGAGAGCAAAGGCTTTGAGGGCACTGTGCTCGGCACGCTGATCATGCCTTACTGTTCCGGCTTTGCTAACCTGATCTTCGCCTATGTGATGAGCAGTTCGGCCAGTAATGGCGGGCTGGTTATCGAGAACGCGCTCGTCAACAATGCCACCAACCTGACGCTGCTGCTCGGCCTGTCGGCCATCTTCGGTTCGGCTGTTGTCATGCAAAAGGGCGGCTCAAAACAAAAAGCAAAACAGCACGCGGAATTTCACCGCATCAACCGGCTGAATCTGCTGTTTACCCTGATCGCATTATTTTTGTTTACCGGCACACTCTGGGCTTTGGCTAAGGATGGAGTGCTGGATTTATACGACGGGCTGGTACTGGTCGGCCTGTTTCTGTTCTGGCAGATATTGCACGTATTCGAAGTGCTGAAAGACAACATCCGGAAGAGCAAGGCATTCCACTGGTCTATTCTCATCGACGTGGTGCTGCTTGCGGCCAGTGCCTATTGCATCTATTACGCGGTCGACCATCTGGTGAACTGGGTCACGACAAGCGAAAGCCCGTATTTCAGTTTTGCCAAACTCGGCTGGTTTAGCGGTCTGTTAATGGTGGTGCCGAATGCGTTCCTCGCGCTGTACTACACGCGCATCAACAGGCAGGACATCGTGCTGAGCTCGCAGATCGGCGACGGGCATATTTGCATTCCCATGTGCATCGGCATGTTCGCGGTATTCAACCCGATTCAGGTTCCCGAATTTTTCCAGATGGGGGCTTACATCATTCTCGGCGCGGGCGTCGTTCACTTCCTGTCTATTGCCATCCTCGGCCGCATTCCCCGCGTTGTGGGGTTTGCCCTGATCGGAGGTTATGTGTTTTTCCTGTATCAGGGCCTCATTCATTAAGAGCCGATTGGGGGGCGAATATCCTGCCGCCCCCTTCCGTTTCCCCCGAGCTGCGGGAGGGCGTATCAATCAAATTTTTTGCGCAGCTCATCGCGGTTAAACCACCACGCATCGCCGACGATGATATTGACCACTTGCCCCAGACGCGGCAGAAATATTTGCGGGTCGCGCAATTCCATCCTGTCCATCCATTGGTCGAGCGCGGCCTGATCGCGCACCTTGCCGTGGCGTTCGGCCACGCGCGCAATCAGATTGTTGGCGAGGAAGCTTTGGCTTGCGTGGCTCGCGTCATCGGCGCGCAGGTCGATCACATAACGCGCGGCGACGGCGGCCAGCGCCGCACCATCGGAGTTGTCCGGCGTTTCATCCACGATATGCAGCAGCATCGCCAGCGTCAGCTCGGGGTCAACCGGAAAGCTCACCGCCAGCCAAACGCCCATGCCCAGCGCGGCGATAGAGTCGGCCTGCTCGCATTGGTACAGCACGTTGCAGGCCTCTACCGCATCCTGCCATGCGTCCTGTTGCAGCGCGGCATCGAATGCCTCGCGCGCCAGAATCCAGGCTTCGAGCTTGCGCTCCAGCGCTATCAGCAGTTCCGCGACATCCAATTGCAGGCGAGCGCGCGCCAGCGGTGTGGCGTTTTGCAGATTGTTTAATTCCTGCAACTTGGCATCCAGATTTTTCGTTAGCTGGCTGTGCTCGCTGTCATCCAAGCCGTCTTTGATTTCGACAAAATTTTTGCTCATGTGTGTTCGTGGTCTATTGGCGCAGTTAAACGGAGTAACGTCGAATCTCCGATGCGACGGAAATCGGGGCGCGACTCTACTGGAATTGCCGCGTCACAGCTACGCCCCCTTCGGGTCACAGCCTGCCAAGCCCATCTGGTGATTCATCCGCCAGCGCTTTGACGCTATCATCCCGCCACTTTAACTTGGACTCTTTTCATGCAAACACGCAAGCCCATCAACATCCCCGTCGTCTCCGCCCCCTCGCAACAAGACCCCCTGAAAGACAGCAACTGTTCCGGCAATGAAATGGTTGCCCTCATGGTGCTGGGCGACAGCATGCAGCCGGAGTTCTGCGAAGGCGAGATACTCGTCATCGAGATGGGCATGGCCGCGGGCGAGGGCGCCTTCGTCATCGCCGAAGTGGCGAAAGAAGACTTCATCTTCCGCCAGCTCAAGCGCGACGAGAAAGGCGGCTGGCTGCTGCATGCGCTTAACCCCGCCTATCCCGATACCGCCATTTCAGGGCTGGAGATCATCAAGGGCGTGGTCACCCACAAGAAGAAATCGGGGGATAGGAAGTCGGTTAAATACTATGGGGCGCAGAAGGGGCAGTGAGGTCGCAATGGGTGACCAAGTAGGATGGGAAGAGCAACGCGATACCCATCATCTGTCTTGTATATAGTCATCTTGCGGCAAGACCATTAAAAGACTATATTCGGTCTTGTCAATCGCAAGGAGCCCGTCATGCGCCCGGCCAATATCAAACCCATCAGCTACCTCAAGGCCAATGCCGCCGAAGTGCTGCAAATCCTGTCGGAAAATCGCGAACCTTTTTTGATTACCCAAAACGGGGAAGCCAGAGCGGTCATGCAAGACATAGCTTCCTACGAGAGCACACAGGAAACCTTGGCGCTGTTGAAGATATTGGCGCTGGGCAATCAGGAAATCGCCGAAGGAAAAATTACCCCCGTCGCCAATGTCGCCCGCCGCCTGCGCGAAAAAAAGATCGCCGCAAAGTGATGCCCTCAAAATGAGCTACAAAGTATTGCTCACGCAAAGCGCCGAGCGCGACCTTGAGGCGATCTACGACTACATCGCCGAAAACGACACACAGGCCAATGCCGATTACGTGCTGGATAAACTGATGGAGGTCGCCGAATCACTGGCGACCTATCCCGAGCGCGGCTCCTACCCCAAAGAGCTGCTTGCCGTAGGCATCCGTGAATATCGTCAGGTGAATTTCAAACCCTACCGGCTCATCTATCGGGTCAGCGGCAAACAGGTGATTGTTTATATCGTTGCAGATGGTCGGCGAGATATGCAGACGCTGCTGACGCGCAGGATGTTGGGGGTGTAGTTGCTGAACATTGCTGCAAAATCGTGGTCTGTCTCGGATTGTTAGTGGGCATATTTGCTATTGGTAGCTGGGCTTGCGATCCAAATCACTGAAGACAATTTCAAGGTCTCTTAAATATCCAGGCAGAGGCCAGCGATGCTTTAAGTCATCAGGATCAATTTCATCGACTGCCCAGTAAACAAATAATATGACTGGCTGAGCAAAGAATGGGTTGGCCTTAGCTCGTTCAATCACCTTTTTTGAGATGTATGCCTTACTTTCAATATATGTTCGGATTTCTGCTGACAAGCCATCCTTAAGCAATTCTCTAAACTCGTCCAAAACAGCGTAACTTGTTTTGACATCTGGTCTTAGATGGGAGCCTCCGATTTTTTCGCGATAAATGTCCGTGAGATCCTCATATAACTGGTTCCTTGGCTTGTTAGCATCGGTTAACAGTTTCATGGTGCTGCAAAACAGCTCATCTGTTGTCTCCATCAGTGCCATACTTTTGGCAACTTGACGTTCCGCCTTGGGGGGGACATTCCCGACCGGTTTATAAATACTGTCATGAACTAACTCTGCATATGCATGCTGCAATAAAGTTCGAATCTGCACCTCGCAACACATATCTGTCGTAATCTGAATTCCATCAATTTCAAAATTACTGTTGGGGCGAACTTCAAAATGCTGAGATTGATAGTCAAAAATCTTGGGATTTTTCTCTATTTCCTCTTGATAGTCTTTTGATACCTCTGCCGTCCATGTCGGCTCTGACTTTACGATTTCACATACCAAATCTATTTGTTCAGAAAGCAACACAACATAACGAATACCAACCAAGTCTGTCATTTGAGCTACAGGATTGTCATATCCTTTTCTTCCAATTTTTCCCAGCGCAGATTCAATCTTTTTTAGCCGAGGGGAAACGGTAATTTTGAAGCAGGCAGCAACGCCTTCATCTCCCAACCTTTGGGTTGCGCTCTCATTGATTTTTCTGGCTACGTACTTTCCCCACAAGTCAAAAGCTGGCTGACTTTCTTCTAGGTGTTTTCGGAAAGCATCAGCGTCCATTACTCTTCCTTTTGGAAAGCCGCTTTGATTCTAACCACTGTTACGCCAGCATTGTCGCAGGGGTCAATTTCAAGATAATTTGCAGTTTTTTCTGGCGGTGTGGAAATCGCCACGCCATTTGTAAATACGTATTTACGACGTCGCCTCAACTTGGCATGAATGTAACCAGTATCCTTGTTAATAGCATTTTGAGGGAAACCTTTTCCTTGCATAAATGCTTCATATTTTTTACGCATGTCATTTTGAAAGTGTTTTACCCCAAAAGTAGAAACGCTAATTGTTGCCTCTTGACTGCGCAGTTCGGAGCGAAGGGATTCGTGCAGCTCGAATTTGTGGTCATCCGCAATCGGAGAGGTATCAATAAAATTTCTCGTTAGTTCGAAAAAGTCTTGTGTCAGTTTCTTGGAAGAAGCTTGTGTGTCCATCCCCAAGAATCCACGATAAAAATACATTGCAGCAGATCGTGTTTCTGTTGCGGTCATCAAATGATCGAACAAGAAAGCACGGTAATTACCTGCGTGGTATCCATCTTCATCAGCGGGCTTGCTGGCGAGCTCAGTTAGAAATCCAATCTTATATAGCCGCTGCGTATTCGTAAGAAGAAGTTCCGCGATATATTCCATATCAACTTGGTCTTCTTTTTCGTCCGCCTTAAATCCATCTTGAGGCTCAGCCTTAATTGCGGCCACAAATGGCATCGAATCTGCGCCAACTCTTCCGCTGATTATTGCTAGCATTCCGCCCGGTGCGGTGGTGTTCAATTGAGCTTTATTTAAACCATTGGCCAGTGTCTTTGTGTGGACTACAAAAATATTTTCAGAAGCGTGAATCATAGAGGCGGCAATTTGAAAGAAACTCCCATCGCCAACCTCTTTAATCGTCATTTCTAGGCCATGTGATTTATTTCCTAGAGCTTCCGTAATTCGAATTTGCAAAGCATCCAGTGCGGCCTGTTCTAGATTAATCACTTTGCTGCTGAGCTTCGGTTCTTTTAATTGTTTGTCAGGCCCTCGCGCATAGATTCGATGCACGATGACCCGCTCAATTGTCAATCCATCAAAACGAAATTGTGTTGCATTTGATACCGACATGCCGCTCTCCGATTATTGAAATGCAGGGAATTAAAACAAATCACTTTGCAGGTTATGTATTTCTAGCAATCGTGCATCAATACCTTCTGTTCCGCCAATAAGAAATGGGCTATTTTCATCGTGTTTCTTTTTGTTGTTTATGACGGAATTTTTGCTGAAGGTGGCATAGCAGTACGAACACTCATGCAGGCATGTGTTATACATTCCAATATCAATACTTCGTATGCATCCGCACTCTTCGCGTTGTCCTTTATCTTTTTTTGAATCAAGTGAAAGATTGAATACATCATAAATCAGGCGTTCATCAATACACTTTCCATGTTCAATTCCCGCACTTGCAACATCAATTTGCTCAGCACAGCTGGATATCATCATGCCGTTTTTATACGCCACGTCAGACATAAATCTTGAGAGTTCCAGAAGCTGTTCATTGTTTGTTGTTATGTCTGAATACACAAAATCGGCTATTGCGCCAAGATTCCTTTCTGTTTTTTTGTAGAAATCAGAAAAGCTGATCACTACTCTTTCTGTTTTTCCGGCGAGGAGTGAAGCGATCTTAGAGAAGAGTCTTTTGTGTTCATTTATGTCAACTTGGTTGGAAAGCAAAATCGGATCGTATCTCCATATCACTTTGCTTTTGCCAATTAAGTCGCTTAGTTTTGAAAAAGTCTCTATTGCAACATGCGGCTTGGGAACCGCAGCTTCAATTGTTCTTGGGTAGCCTGTTATCGTGTACTGAAAATAGTATTTATGTCCGAGTCGATCCAATACAGGTAGTTCCTGCATGAGCTTTGATGGGTTCCTTGTCCAGAAAACGATCAGGTCCACATCTTGAGGCTTAAGTGACACTCTACTAACTTGGTGCGCGTTGAACGGATTCCTAGTCAGAAGAAATCCATCGCCAATCCGGTTCATGAACCAGCGATGATAAAAAGCAGGAATATCGGTTCTGCGGCTTGCGCTTATGATCACTGGCTATTTCCTGTATTCAAAGATTACCGTCTTTATAGCATTCGGAAGAGGCTGAACGCTCAAACCATCGGGAATATCAAAGACAAGGTTATTGTTAGAAATCTTCACCCAATTATTTTTCGCATATCCATCGAAATAGTATTGAGTACAGTTTGGTAAGAAAGTACTTACCTTTTGATGGAATAAATCACGCCCCAAGTCTCGGTTGTTAATGTCAACGAAAATAAGCCTTGTATCAGGCAGAAAAGAATCATTCACAGCTTGTTCCAAATTATTGAGAAATGTTGCAGCTACCGCCTTGTCGTTTCTATACAACGTGGAGAATACCTTGCTTACCACCAGCACATCTGGGTTAACGAGACTGAAAGGTGATGTTATGTCCGCTTGGACATATCTGCCGTCACTCGCACTTGGTCTCACAGATTCCCAGCATGTACTGCTATCCACACCGACATATTCTATCGGCTGAAGAATACTATTATCCGCAAAATACTTTTTTATCGCGAAATAGTCAGGTGAAAATCCGCAGCCAAGGGAGATAACTTTAAGCGGGCGTGTAGTATTGATTTTGCCCATAAAATTTGTTGCCACCAAGTAGTGGTATATCTCGCTTGCATAGGCGGCACCATAATTGAGCACATAGGTGCACATTTTCTTTTCGCAGTTGTAACTGTCGGGCCTGCTATAGAAATCCTCATGCAAGGAGTTGAGACAATTACACTCACTTCCATCCCCTTTGCAGCATGGCAGTTCAGATAATCGCTCATCAGCATTCCTTAATACTTGGTCAAACATACATTCTCCTTGTGAAATAAGGGGGGAAGCATCATTTGATTCCCACCCCCAACCACGCATCCGAAGTCAGCGGCCTCTTCAGCGTAGGCAGTGTCTCTTCCAGCCAAGCCAGCGCCAGCTTTTCCTTCTCGCGCCACAACGTTTCGCCCAATCCCTTTTTCATCATTTGAATCGGTGCGCTGCCCTTGACCATGTTGTCCCAGAATTCGCCGGTGCTGCCGGTGGGGAAGGCTTTGGTGACGCTGCGTATCTCGATGTTGCGGAACCCGGCTTCTTGCATTTCTTGTTTGAAGCGTTCGGGATTCTCCAGTGTGGTGACGGAGCGTTGCGGTTGCGGCAGGTCGGGCTTGATGGCGCGCAGTGCGCCGAACATGGTTTGCATGGCGGGCGATTGGTCCACGGGTGCCCAACTGGTGATGGCGATGCTGCCGCCCGGTTTGAGCGTGCGGTAGATTTCGGCGAAGCCTTTTTGCCTGTCGGGGAAGAACATGAGGCCGAACAGCGAGAAGGCGGCGTCGAAGGTTGCGTCCGCATAGGGCAGAGTTTGCGCGTCGCCGCAGTGCAGGGCGATGTTGCGGTGTCCGGCTTGTTCGATTTTGTTGCGGAACACGGCGAGCATGGCTTCGGAGAAGTCGATGCCGTGGATTTGTTCGGCATGCTGCGCAAGCCGCAGCGCGAGTGTGCCGGGGCCGCAGGCGACATCGAGCACGGTGGCGTTGGGTTTGAGTTTGCAGGCGGCAATGGCTTCGTCGGCGAATTGCTCGAAGACGAGCATGGTGGTTTCGGCGTAGCCGTCGGCGACGAGGTTCCAGGGTTCGCTGGCGGAGAGCGGGTTCTGGCTCGCGGCTGGCTGGGGCGCAGGTTGTTCGCTGGTTGCGTGAGACAAGTGGTTCCCTTTTATTCGTATGCTGTGCGGTTTTTTGTCTTGCGCCAGCTTTGGAACTGGGGAATTTTCCTTGAGTTTCGAGCCGTTTGTGCGGCCCGATGTGCGGGGGGTAATTCTGCAAGCGGGGGCACTTTATGGGAGCGGAGCAGGGCGTGTCAATGAGACTAAGTCGGGGGTGAAAAATGCATACCTAGCAGAACTGCTAGGTATTTTGCTGTTGCTTCGGCGTAAGAAAAGTTCCTGTTCCGCGCTATTGGGACTAGATGTGAAAATGCAAGCAGCGTTGGCAATTCCACTTTGTGGTCTCAAAGCCCGCGCATGAAATACGGCCGCAACGGTCTATGCCCGGCCATCGCCTCGCGCAATTGCAGCAGCAATTTCTCTTTGTCCTTCGGCAGATTTCCCGCCAGAGCTAGCGCATTGGACGCATGGTTGGAGCGGAATATGATCGGCTGCGGCGGGGTGAGGCCGCTGATGAGTTTTTCTTGTTCTTGCAATATCGCGAGGTCGTCCGGCATCTCGAAGGACTCGCCGTATTTGCGCTGGAATTCTTCCGCGATGCTTTCGTCCAGATACAGTTGCAGGGTGGAGAGGTAGGTGACGGGGGCGCTGTTGAGTAGGGCGAGGGTGCCGGCGATATGTTCGTCGCTGTGTTGTGTGCCGCCCAAGCCGAGGATGACGGTGGCGGAGATTTTCATGCCGCTGCTGTGCGCTTTGTGCAGCACTTCGGCCATGCGCTTTTGCGTGGCGCCTTTGGTGATTTTTTTCAGGATGAGGTCGGAGCCGGATTCGATGCCGAAGTAGAGCAGATTGAGTTTGTGTTCGCGCAGCAGGGCGAGTTCTTCGGTGCTCTTGCGCGCGAGGTTGCCGGGTGTGGCGTAGCAGGAGACGCGCGTCAGGCGCGGTAGCGCGGCAGCCAGTTCGCGCAGGATGGCGAGCAGGTGTTCGGTCGGCAGCGCCAGCGCGTCGCCGTCGGCGAGGAACACGCGGTGCGCATCCGGCCAGTCGGTGGCGGCGAGGCGGATGTCGGCGAACACGTCAGCCAGCGGGCGCTCGATGTAGTGCTTGCTGCGGTACATGGCGCAGAAGCTGCACTGGTTGAAGCTGCATCCGAGCGTGGCTTGGATGATGAGGTTGTCGCCTTCGGAAGGAGGGCGGAACAGGGGCTGGTCGTAGAGTAAGTTCATGGTGAATTTTAGCGGGGCTGTGCTTATGGTTCGACAGATACGCCGCGAGCGGATTCGTTGTGCTTCTTCGACGTGTAATTCAGATAACCCGCCATCAATACGCCCACCAGCCAGATGCTGGCTATCGCGGCGAGCCAAAAGCCTTGCGCACCGCGCGCGGGGCCGAAGGTGTCGGTGAGCCCCAGCACGATGCCGCCGCCCAAGCCGAGTACCCACAGCGTGACGGTGTAGATCACCATCGGTACGACCGAGTTTTTGTAGCCACGCAAAGCGTTGACGGTGATGGCTTGCATGGCATCGCCGAGATGGTAGATGCCGACCATGACGATCAGCGGGATGGCGACGGCTTGCACTTGCAGGTCGGTGGTGTAGAACGCGGCGATGGTCGGTGCGCCCAGCCAGAAGGTGAGGCACAGCACCACCGCAATCGACATGCCGAGGCGGATGCCTTGCCAACTGATGCTGCGGGCGCGCTCGGGCTGTGCGGCACCGAGCGCTTGGCCGACCAGCACGGAGGTGGCATTGCCCAGTGCTAACGGGATCATGAAGGCGAGTGCGGCGAGGTTGGCCGCGATCTGGTGCGCGCCGGAGACGACGGGGCCCAAGCGCGCGATGAACAGCGCCATGAAGGTGAACGCGGTCAAGTCGGCGATGAAGGTTAAGCCGATGGGGATGCCGAGCTTGAGGAATTCTTTTATGGCGGCGAAGTCGGGCGCGGTGAAACGGTTGCGCAGTCCGAACCCGGCGTATTGCGGATTGTGCAGGCACCAGCTCCATGCGAGCGCGGCCATCAGCCACGCATCCAGCGAGGTCGCCACCGCGCAACCCGCGGCACCCATCGCGGGGAGGCCGAACAGGCCGTACATGAACAGTGCGTTCAGCGGAATTTTGATTGCCAGCGACAGCAGGTTGAAGAACATCACCGGACGCGGGCGCTTGATGCCTGTGGAGAGGCCGAAGAATAAACGCATGGCAAAGGCGGCGGGCACGCCCCATGCCGATGCCGCCAGATAGGCGCGCACTTTGCTTTCCACATCGGGCTGCAAATTAGAGATGGCGATGAAGGGGGCGGGGAAGCACAGCAGCAAAATCGTCACGAGTGCCAGCGCCAATGAAATCCACACGCCCTGATGTATCTCGCGCCCGATTTCGGCTTGCCGATTGGCACCATACAGGTGGGCGACGAGCGGAGGCACGGCGAATAACACACTGACCAGCGACATCAGGATGGTGGCCAAGATAGAGGAAGCGATGCCGACGGCGGCCAAGTCGATGGCGGAGAGTCGTCCGGCCATGGCGGTGTCGATCACGGCATTGGCCATCATCGCGAGTTGCGCGACCAGCATCGGCCAAGCCAGATGGATGAGTTCGCGGGTTGATGAGGTGTTGGGCTGCATTTCGACGGGACAGGCTTGGGATGGGGGCGAATTGTATTCGACTACCCGCAAAATTTGCGCGTGCAATTGCGTTCGTGCCACGGCAAGGATGCGATAAAATTACGCCATGCAAATCAAATTTATTTCCCCTTCTTCGTCCCAACCCCGCAGCCTGTTAGGCAAAGCGCTCGCGCTGGTGATGATGGTTGTCTTGGCCGCAGTGGCGCTGATGTTTTCGGCGGTGTTGCTGGCGGTGATCCTGATTCTTGCCGTGTTCGGCGGCGCTTACCTGTGGTGGAAAACGCGCGAGCTGCGCAAGCACTTCAAGCTGATGCAGGAACAGATGCAAAAGATGCAGCAGGGCGCGGCACAGCACAGCGCGCCGGGTGGTGCGTTTGAAGGCGAAATCATCGAGGGCGAGGTGATCCATACGGATGAGCCCCGCGCCAAGATAAACCGCTGAGCATCGCCATGTGGTTGCAAAAAGAAATACGCCTGCAACCCAAGCCGCGCGGCTTTCATCTGATTACCGACGAGGTGTTGCGCGGGCTGCCCGAGTTGCGCGACTTCAAGATCGGCATGATGAACGTTTTCATCCAGCACACTTCGGCCTCTTTAACGCTGAACGAAAACGCCGACCCGACCGTGCGGCAGGATTTCGAAAGTTACTTCAACCGCGCCGTGCCGGAAGACGAGCCTTACTACCGCCATCAGGATGAAGGCTCGGACGATCTGCCCGCGCATCTCAAATCCAGCTTGCTGGGCGCGAGCCTGAATATTCCCGTCAGCAACGGTCAGCCGAGGTTGGGTACCTGGCAGGGCATCTACCTGTGTGAGCACCGCAACCACGGCGGCAGCAGGCGCATTGTGGTGACGGTGCAGGGGGAGTGATGAAGCCGGATGCCTTGCTGTTCGTCACGCCGGACTGCCCGCATTGCGCCTCGGTGCTGCGCGGTTTGGACGCGCTGCTGAACGAGGAATTGATCGGCAAGCTGACGGTGGTGGATGCCAGCCTGCATCCCGGGCAGGCGGCGGAACTGGGCGTGCGCGCGGCACCTTGGTTGCGGCTGGGGCCGTTCACGCTGACGGGCGCGCACAGCCTAGCCGAGTTGCGTCTATGGGCGGAGTGGGCGCATGGCGAGGAGGGCATTGCGCGTTATGTCGGGCATTTGCTCAAGCAGGGCGACTACCCGCAGGCCAAGGCTTTCATCGCCGCAGATACACACCGCCTTAAGCCGTTGCTTTCTATTCTCGCCGATACCGATGCCGGTATTGATGTGCGCCTCGGCACCAGTGCCTTGCTGGAGGGTTATGCCAATGCGCCGGAGTTGCAGCGGTTGCTGCCGCAACTGGCAGAACTCAGCCGCCACGCCGATCATCGCGTGCGCGCCGATGCCTGCCATCTGCTCGGCCTCACCGGTACGGCTGCCGCCATACCGCATGTGGAAATTTGTCTGACCGATATGAGCGAAGAGGTGCGCGAGATTGCGGAAGAGGCGCTGGAAGAATTGGAAACTGCAAAGTAGTTTTTGCAAAGAGAAAGCCCGGCATGCCGGGCTTTCTCTTTTGCTTCTCGGTGATGAAAAGCCGAACGTTTAATGCGTGGTAGGCTGTGTAATCAGCGGCTGAATATCGTGGCTGTGTTTCTTCGCGTGTTTGGCGTTTCGTTTTTCTTTCGCGGTTAACAGCGGTTTCTTTTTCGTTTCTTTATCGGCGTGATGTGATTTTGGCATGATCTAACTCCTTACAGTAGTTAAGGGAAGAGTTGCGGTTTCATCCTACTCCAATAAAGCGGCTTCATCTGGAAATTGTTATGGCTGGGGCGCCCCCATGATGGGTAGTCGTCATTTTTGGGGAGTCAATGTCGCGTGAATATCCAGCTGGACTGTCGTGCCCAGCCATTTCGTGTTCGTCCATTCGCCGGTGCCGATACCGTATTGCAGCCGATCTAGCGTGAACGAGCCGGAGAGCGACAGTCTGCCGCTTACCTGCTGCGTGCGCAGCAGGACTTCAACTTCGCGGCGATTGCCCTTGATTTCAAGTATGCCGCGCGTGAGCTGTGCAGCAGCACCCTGCACTTGCACGGAGGTACTGACGAAGGTGACGCGCGGAAATTCGCGTACGGCGAAAAAATCTTTGCCTTGTAATGCCGCGTCCAGTTCGGGAAGGCCAGTGTCCACCGATGTCGGGTCGAGCGAGGCATTGATGCGCGTAATGCGACCTTGTGCGAAACAGACCTCTCCGGAAAAGCGCAGGAAGTTGCCGCTGTACGGGGCACCCGCTTGCATCACGCGGAATGTTACTTCGCCGCCCGTCGCGTCGGGGGTATAGCACTCTTCTGCCGCGCCAGCCGTCGAGCATGCGGTGAGCATGATGGGCAATATCCAGCGCTTCATTTTTTTCCTCCAGCATATGCCGCCGTAGCGCTCTGCTACCGGCTGGACTTGCGCTATGATGCCGCATGCCTCTTCTGAGTTCAGTAATCCGTTCATGCTGCTCCCTCCGCCGCGCAGGATGCAAGGCGCGCATCATAACGCACGCAATTTATTGTGACGCAGCAATTCTGGCGGCCTTGTGCGCCGTGGCATTGAGCGCGTGCCAGACGCGGATGTCCGCCGAGAGCGTGACGACTGCGGCCGCACCGGCAAGCGTGACGGCAACGCTTGTCGGGAAGCGCTACCGCGTCGATCCGCAAGCATCGGAGATTCGCCTGCTCGTCTATCGCGACGGCCCGATGGCGCTCGTCGGCCACAATCACGTGATGGCTGGCCCGGTGCGGGGAGAGTTGCGCCTATCCGATACTGTTGCGGACAGTGCTTTCAGCATTGAGATACCCGTCGAGTCGCTGGTAGTCGATGCACCTGCATGGCGCGCAGAAGAGGGCGAAGAGTTCGCTGCAACAGTCTCCGAACCGGCGCGCAAGGGCACACGCGACAACATGCTGGGGGTGGAGGTGCTGGATGCCGCGCACTTCCCTGTAATTCACATCGAATCAAGTGCGCTTAGCGGCACGCGCCGGAACCCCGAGGTGCGCGCGCGCATCACTGTGCGTGGCGTGACGCGCGATCTGAAATTCCCCGCCGCAGTGTTAGAGCAGCATGACGTATTAACCGTGAGCGCGGCGTTTCGTGTTTTGCAGTCCGATCTTGATATGCGGCCGTTCTCGATTCTCGGCGGCGCTATACGAGTGCGCGATGCAATCGACATCCGGGTGCGGCTGGTCGCACGCCCCGCCGCCGACTGAGCGGAGAGGTGTTGCGTCGCCAAGGTTCACGGGTTCTGCATGCAGTTTTTGCAGATCGTCGATATAGGCGGATATTTTCTTGCGCAGGAAATCTTTTTGCTCCGTTGTAAGCAGTTTGTATATCCGTACAATCATTTCATCCATTGCGCTGTCATAGGCCGAGCTGGGGGGCTGCAGTAGCTGCGAGTTGGGCATTTGCAGCGTGTCTATCCATTGCGATAAGTAGACGGCGATTTGCTCTTCATTCGCATGGCTGTCGAGTAAGGTCAGCAAGCCGGCTTGCCGTGCTTCGCGTTGCTCGATGTAAGCGCGGGAAACGAACGGGATGTTCAGGCTCATTGCGCGGATCTGTTTTTCTTGTGTATGGCTGAGGCTGCCAACCAGTGCCTCGGTATTGTGCAAGTATGTTTTTGCGCGCTTGGAAAATTGTTCTTGCTCGTTGTCGGAGAGTAATTCATCCCTTAGCTCGCTGTTCTGATCGGCCAGCGTGTGACGCAGTTTGGCTATCTGCTTCACGTCCAATGTGCTCAACAGGTGGGCAGCGGGACGGACGAGCGGCTTCATGGTGAGTTTATACAGCCTGCTGATTTCAGCTCTTGCGTGCTTTATATCAGCCGGGGTGAGCGTGGTGTCTGGTGTTGCCAGCGCATTGAGCTGTTGCAGAAATGCGGTGTATTCCGGCAGTGCTTCCTGACGGTGCCAGCGCATATAGTTTGCTACTTCGAGCTCGATTTCATTCTTCTGTTGTTCGTTGAACGAGGTGTAGTCATTGAACCAGTGGTTCAGCAGCCAGTCGCCGTGGTTGTAGCCAAAGGTGACTCTGCTGCATCCGCCACAGCAGAGCAGGATTAGCGCGAGAACGACGAGTATGGGCTTGCGCAATTTCATCTGCACTCCTGATCCTGTTTTATCGTGGCAGGCACGATTGGTTTTGTATCAGTCGGATGGTTCGCTTTGACTCTCGCCCATGATCGGCAATTCTGCACGCGGCAGGTTGAGCGCCTCCAGCACTTTGAGCGCCGCATAGGCATCGTTGGCGGCGTAGAGCATTTGCGGTGCGGTGAGCTGGTGCTGCGACCAGTCTGTGGTGGTGATTTTTTTCGACTTGGAAAAACGTCGGTTAAACACGACCGCCACCGCCGCGCGGACACCCATTTCCTTGTGGTAGCCGTCGCTGCGGAACACGGTGTTGAGATCGACGACTCCGCCGAATTGAATGCCAAACTTTTTGAAGATATGCCCGCTATCCGATTTAAGCCCGAAACCCACCTTGAGCACCTCTGCCGTTTGCAGTAATTCCCGCAAGAACGGCAGCCCTTCCTTGCGATGCACCTGAAACAGGTAAGCTTTGTCGGGCAAAGCGAACTGCACCACATGCGGCCCGTCGCTGACTTCGCCCACGGAAAATGTCGGCTTGGATTCGGTATCGAATCCGACGATGCCCGCCGCTTTGATTTCGGCAGTGGCGGCGGCGAATTCGGCTTGGGTGGCGGGGATGTGAATGTGTTCCAGCTCGAGGCCGTCAAACGGTTGCAGCAGTGCGATTTCGGGTTTGGTCGGGGCGATTTTTTTCATGGGCTTATGGCATTCCCGTTACATGTTTCTGTTCATTCAGTTTGGCCAGTCTGGCTTTCAGTTCCGGCAAGATCGCCGCGACCGCTTTTTCTCCTTCAAGCACGGCTTTGTTGCGCCCGCTCACATCGGCGGAGGGCAGGCCCGAGGTGACGGGGCGGATGACGAGGTCGGCGCTGGATTGTTCGTGGCGATTGATGGTCTGGCCGAAGATGGAAAAAGTTTGCCACATGATGTCGGTGATGCCCGCCGTGCTCCGGTCCACGGGACGGTCGGAAATATCCACGGCGATGACGAAGTCTGCGCCCAGCGAGCGCGCGACGCTGGCGGGAACGGGGGCGACCAGTCCGCCGTCCACGTAATCTTGCCCGTTGATATTCACCGGTTCGAAGAACACCGGAACGGAAGAGGATGCGCGCACGGCCATGCCGGTGTTGCCCCGGCGGAATACGATCATCTCGCCGTTGCTCAGGTTGGTGGCGACGGCGGCGAAGGTTTTGTTGAGCTTTTCTATCGGGCGGTTGCGGACGTTTCTGTTGATGAAGTCCTGTAGCGCTTGCCCCTTGATGCAGCCGCGCTTGTTCGAGATCGCCGTCTCGGCGATGCAGCGGTACATACCGGAGCCGTCGAGCACCTGGTCTTCTTCCATGTTCATGGAGAGTTCCTGAATTTGAAAGCCATTGAGCCCGGCGGCATAGAGCGCTCCGACCACCGACCCCGCGCTGGTGCCCACCACGATGTCGGGCGAGATGCCTTGCGCTTCCAGCGCCTTGATGACGCCGACATGGGCAAAACCGCGTGCCGCGCCGCCGCCCAAGGCGATGGCGATTCTGGCTTGCGGGCGCTCTACGACTTGCGGCCTCTCGATCACCAGAGGTGGCGGCGGAAGCTGCGGCGGGGGCGGTGTTATTTGTGGGCTGGAGCAGGCGGTGAGGCCGAGTAGCAGGAGTAGGGCGAGTGCGGAATTTTTCATGGCTTCAGTTGGTGAGTCATTCAAGCGAGAACTTTCTGACTGCTAGTATAGCGCTCATCGCGGGGGTAAATTCTTTGCGTTGCCGTTTCTATAAAACCCCAAACCCATTAAAAAATGTTGCCTGCTTCCCCCTTTTTAAAGGGGGATTGAGGGGGATTTTTACACTCGGATGAAATTCAAATCCCCCCTAGCCCCCCTTTGCAAAGGGGGGAATGCAGCTTCGCACCCAAGTTCGGCTCCAACGAGTCATCCCCGCAAAACCCGAAGCCTGTAAAATGCGCCCCGCATTTTATTTTCTCCAATAACCCGTTTCCTCTTTCCTATGAAAAATCTGTTCGGCAACAAATCCCGCAAAGAAATTCTCATCGTGGCATTGCCCGCGCTGGCGCTGGTTATTGCGATGTTCTGGTTTGCTTCCGCGTTCGTGCAGCCCGCACCGCCGAAGTTGATTTACATGACCACGGGTTCGGAGAGCGGGGCTTATCACGCTTACGCCAAACAGTATCAAGAGATTCTGGCGCGGCACGGTATCACTTTGGAATTGCGTACCTCGTCGGGTGCGCTGGAAAATTTGCAGCGCCTGAAAGATAAGAATAGCCAGGTGTCGGTGGGCTTTATTCAGGGCGGTGTCGCATCTGCGGAAGACGCGAATGATTTGTTGTCGCTCGGCAGTATGTATTACGAGCCGCTGTGGGTGTTTTACCGTAGCAATGCCACGCTGGATCAGGTGGTGCAACTGCGCGGCAAAAAAATTGCGGTGGGGGCGGAGGGTAGCGGTACGCGCAAGCTCGCGCTGCAAATTTTGGCGGCGAACGAAATGGGTAAAGACGGTGCCAATCTGTCGCCGCTTTCCGGCAACGAGGTGGCTGATGCACTGGCCAAGGGGCAGGTGGATGCGGGCTTTGTTATCGGGGGAGCCGATTCGCCCGTGGTGAGAAAGCTGCTGGCAACCGACGGCGTGCGCCTGATGAGTTTTGCGCAGGCGGATGCTTACGTTAAACGCTTTCCATTTTTATCCAAAGTTACTTTGCCGCGCGGCTCGGTTGATTTGATGCGCGATGTGCCGAAGCAGGAGGTGACGCTGATTGCGGCTACTGCCAATTTGGTGGCGCGCGAGGATATTCACCCAGCGCTGGTAAGCCTGCTGGCGCTGGCGGCGAACGAGGTGCACAGCAATGCGGGTATGTTCCAGCAGGCGAAAGAGTTTCCCGCTGCCAAGGATATGACGTTTGAAGTGAGCAAGACGGCGGAGCGCTACTACAAATCCGGCCCGCCGTTCCTGCAGCGCTATTTGCCGTTCTGGGCGGCGGTGCTGGTGGATCGCATTCTGGTGATGGCGATTCCGTTGCTGGTGCTGATTCCGATTTTCAAAATGATTCCGACGATTTACCGCTGGCGCATTACTTCGCGCATTTATCGCTGGTATGGAGAGCTATCGGCATTGGAGAACGAGATCAACAGCCATTACGATCCCGCCCGTTACAGCGAATACATGGACAAGATCGACAGCGTGGAGGAGCGTGCCAACAACCGCCCGGTTCCCGTTGCCTATACGCATTTGCGCTACACCTTGCGGGAGCACATTAATCTGGCGCGGGCATCGCTGGAAAAGAAGCGTGCGGAGGCGGCGGCTTAGAAGTGATATCCCAGCATGAGGCTCATGCTGTTCATTGAAGTACGCTCGACGATCGGGCTGAGTTGAACGCTGCTTTCCAGTCGTTTGTGCGACAGTGAGGTTGAGATAGACCATTCCGGGTCGAAGTTGTGCGACCACGAGGCGGAGAACACGGTGTCTTTCTTGCCTTCGGTGGCGGTGTAAGGTGTTAGTACGCCGCCGGATGCAAGGGATTGTGCTGCAGTTACCCCGAAGAAAGTCTGGTTGTAATTCGCATCGCCCCAGTTGGCTCTGGCGCTCAGGCGGAAGCGGTCTTGTTTGCCGAGGGGGATGCCGAGGCCGAGTCCCGCATCGGCGCGAGTGCCGTATGCGCTGTTGGCCGCACCGACAGATAAAGATAGCGGCCCCAATTGGGTGCTCATAAATATGCCCGGCTCGGCGTAGTAGTCAATGTCTCCCATGCCATACAGTCGCGGGTCATCACTTTGGCTGCGGGCTGCGCCCAACTGTACTCGAACGCCGTATTGGAAATATTTAACTTTGGAAAAGTTGAAGCCGATGCCGCGCATCGCCCCGATGAAAAATCCGCCATTGTTATAGCTCACATCAATCAGCGGCACGAGACGCAGGCGGTTGTTGGCGGCTCCCTCGTAACGTGGCGCATAGCTGGTTCCCGCACCGAGGGTGACTTGCCATACATCGTTCTCGCCGGCTTGCGCCAGCAGTGGCAGGGCGGATAAGCAGAGTAGCATGCCGATTTTGTTGCGGTTTTTCATAAGATTTTCAGAGCTCTGTTACGGTTATGTCGAGACTGTGGACGTTACACGCAGGACATTTTATTTTCTTTTGAATTTTTTTTGCTTAAATAATTGACCAAATCGAGTTGAGCGATTAATATGCGCGCCTCATCAATTCCCTGATAGCTCAGTCGGTAGAGCGACGGACTGTTAATCCGCAGGTCCCTGGTTCGAGTCCAGGTCGGGGAGCCAGATAAAATATACAAAAGGCCATCTTTCGGGATGGCCTTTTGTATTTCGGAATATGTTGCTAAAAGCCCCAAAAGTTGCGGTGTTGTTTGTGAAGCTGCGAACCTCGTAGTCTCTTTGGGCGACACCAGAAAAGAAACAATGATGCTTAAAGTATTTTTGACCACCGATCCCCAAACCCGGCGCGCACTCTATGACGATGAGGCAAAATTGCTCGGGGTGTTTCAGTCGATCAGCGAAGCTGAAGAAGCGCTCGGCGACATGCTCGCTTTCTGTACTATCCGCTCCGAAGGCAAAGAGGTGCAACGTAACAGGTAGCTTTCCTTCGACAATCAAGCCAAGAGGTATGGTCATGTTGAGCCGACAGTTTGCGCGCAATATTTTTTTAGCCATCATCGTATGGCCAATCACCGTTGCGTTTGCTACGGATGTCTCCGCGCCGGATGCCACGGGGGCTGCGGGCAACGTTACGTCGCCCGATATAGTTTCTGAGGGAGTGAATGCTCCTCCTGCCGGGATTTCAACTTCAACAGCATCGGATGTTGTGCGGGATGTATTGCAATATGCGCTGAGCCATGAAGGTAAAACGTACCGTCGGGGCGGCATGAGCCCCGAGTCCGGTTTTGATTGCAGCGGATTTGTTCTCCACGTTTTTGATCATGTCGGTGGCGTTGAGTTGCCGCACAGTGCGAGTGCACTAGGCAAGATGGGGCGCTTGGTGAATAAAACCGAACTCGTTCCGGGAGATCTCGTTTTTTTTCATCGTGCGAAAAAACACATCAGCCATGTCGGTATTTACCTGGGGGACAATAAATTTATCCATGCCTCAAGCCGTCGAACGGGACGCGTGATGGTTTCCGATCTTAATGACCGATATTGGGCTAAACATTTTGTTTCGGCACGACATCTTGAATTGAATCGGCAATATTAATGACTTGTTTTTTCGACCTGCTATCGCAGCTTTTCTATAACTACTCGGATAAATGAACGATGAAAGTAATATTTAAAATGTTTTTTAAGACACTGCGTTTGGTGTTGATGCCGTTCATGTTGCTATGGGCGAGTGCGGGTAAACCCAAGGGCTTGGTGCGTTCGGCAGAAGCACAGGCAAAAGTTGACGGTGAGTGTGCCCAAATGGCGATGTATCACTTCAGCACTTGTCCGTTTTGCATCAAGGTGCGTCACGAGATGGCGAGATTGTCTTTGCCGATTCAGCTTCGCGATGCGCAGCACGATGCGGTGCACCGAGCTAGCTTGCTGCAAGGCGGCGGAAAAGTGCAAACGCCTTGTTTGCAAATTACCGACGGTCAGGGAAATGTGCAGTGGATGTACGAATCCAACGACATTATTAAGTATTTGAAACAGCGTTTTTCCTGAGCGGACGTTAAGTTGTCAGCCCGCATTGGCTGTTGCCGCAGGTACTTGGCGGCGGCAGCTTAATGGGGTTTAGACAAGGTGAACGGAACCTTGGGTTTTGCGCCCGGCTTGGGTTTTAGCGCGAAGCCGACCAAGCGGCAGCTGATGGCTTCAATCTTTTTTCCATTCTCAAATTTGATCGAAAGGCAGGACATCACTTCGCCCTTCGTAGTCAGCTCGGCCAAGTGGCGGTGCGTTTGGGCTAGCGGTATTCCGGTTGCCTTGGCGATCTCGCTATCGAGTCGTTCGCCGTGCTGTTTTAGATATTGAAGAATTTCGTTCATAGATATGATCTCCGCTTGCTCTGCTGACGAATATTAACGGTTTCCTCAAAACACACAGGGTGTGGGCCGTGTTTCTTAGGTGAGTATCCGTAACTTTTCAGTGTGGCAAAGCAAGGGGGCTTGCAGGTACGGAGTCTATTCCCCTAAAAAATCGGGACGGATATTACCGTTTAATTTTATGTGCAGATATATGCCAAACGGTCTAGTTCTTGGCAATATCTAGGCCGTGATTGGCATTTCATTTCACATCAAACTGGATTGCAGAAGCAGCTCCTTTCGCCTTGCGGGGCGTGGCGCCAATGGATTATTGAGCAGAATGCTATTCGTCGGAGGCGTGGGGCATCAGCACGAAATAGATTGAGATGCTCCACAGTAAGACCCAGCTCATATCCAATACCAGCTCTTTCGAGAGCGTTTCATGGACGCTGAACAGTAATGCCGCGCAAAGCGAAGTTGTCGCCAGCATGATCTTGCCGGCTTGGGCGGCAATTGCAGCGTTTCTTTTATTCCTAGACCAAACCATGAGGTAGGGCATGAAAATCGCGATGGCAATAATCAGGAGTGTTTGAGGAATCTCGTTCAAGATAGTCGGCCAGTCGGCTCCCTGATTGATTGCGGGGGAGCCGCCTTCCACTACAAAGTAAACGTAAATGACCAGGGCAATATTCAGAATAAATCCTGCCAGAAACATGGTTGTTGCACTGGTAATTTTCTTCATTGCGTTTGCTGATCTACCGCTTTTTTCTGCGCTTCGTCTTGTTTTTGCTGTTCGGCATTAACGGCTTTGGCTTGGTCGAGGGCATTGCGTTGCTCCTCGAACAGTTTCGGCTGAGGCGTACCTTCATTTTTATCGCGCCCGCATGCGGCGAGTAGCAGGAGTATGCAGAGGGCTGCGGTGCGGTAGATCATGGCAAGTTCCTTCGGTGATATTACTCGATGGTTTGCAACGGGCGCAGGAATTGGTAGCCCGTGCTGCGCATCGCGCGTAGCGGGTTGCGTCCGTCTTCCAGTTCGGGGAGTTTGCGGCGCAGGCGGCTGATGGCGGTTTCCAGCGCGCGCGGATCATAGGTGGATGGATCTTTGCCCAATGCGACGATGAGTGTTTCGCGGCTCGCTCTGTGGTGGGGCTCTCCGGCAAGTGCCGTGAGCAGCAATAATTCGGAGCCGACCAGCGGAATCGCGGAGCTATCCGGCGGTATCAGTTCTGCGCGGGACTGGTCCAGCTTCCAGATATGGGCCTTGGCGGTAGAGGAAATGAGACGCAGCAACAGATTTTCGATTACCGCCAGCATTTCGTTGAAGTCGATCGGCTTGACCAGATAGTCGTCTGCTCCGGCACGGCGGCACTCGATGCGGTCAACCGAGAGGCTGCGGGCTGTAATCATGACGATGCCTACCGCGATGCCGAATTTGGCGCGCATCCGTTCGGCCAGTAATGCGCCGCTTTCGTCCGGCAGGTTGTAGTCCAGCAGAAGAATATCGGGGGAAAATTGTTGCAGGCACTGGTCGAGCGCGCTTCCGCTTTCGACTCCTTTGATTTCGTAGCCCGCATGGGTGAGGAAGGCCAAAATTTCTTCCTGCTGGGCAAGGTCATCTTCTACAACGATAATGCGCGCCATCTGTTTCGACTCTAAGGAATTTCCGGATGCCTAATTTACGCATGCCACCGCTCTCTGTGCAAGCTTTCCTGCAAGGAATGAATCTGCAAACCCGTTTTTTGCTGATTATCGGGACGGCGACGCTGCTGTTTGTGCTGGCGATATGGGCTGTGTTCAGCAGCGTTGCCGAACGGGTGGCTGGCCGTATCGGTGTTCGCTTTGCCGAAAAGCAGGTGCTGTACGACAAGGCGCGCACTTTGCAGCCGTTGATCCGGGAGGTGGCGCTGACCAAGCAGATGGCCGATAGCGCGCTGATCAAGCGCTGGGCGGCGAATGAGAATGATCCTAAGTTGCGCACTGCGGCTTTGGCCGAAATGGAAAAATTCCGGCGGTATTTTCAGGAGGGGAGTGTTTTCCTTGCGCTGGCCAAATCGGGGAATTACTACTTCAATAATGCCGGTGCGCAATATGCAGGCAAAGAATTGCGTTACACGCTGAAGCCGGGCAAACCCGAGGATGAATGGTTTTATGCCACCATCAAAAGCCCGAAGGACTACCACATCAACGTTGATCCCGATCCCAATCTGGGGGTAACCAAGGTGTGGATTAATATGTTGTTGCGCGATGGTGACAGGGTGCTGGGCGTGATCGGTACGGGGCTGGATTTGAGCGATTTCATTCGTAATGTGGCGGACATCAATCAGCCCGGTATCACCAATCTGTTTGTGGACGATAGCGGTGCGATTCAAATTTACCGGGATGTGAAATACATCGACTATTCGAGTATTGCCAAGTCGGTGGATGAACGCAGATCGGTTGATCAGTTGTTGGAGCGTACTCAAGATCGGGCGTGGGTGCGTGAGGCGATCAATCGGGTCGCGCTTGACGAAAAAATGGTGCCGACGGAAGTGGTGCAGATCAAGGGCAAGAGCTATCTCGCCGGCGTGGCGGCGTTGCCGGAGGTCGGCTGGTATGACGTGACGCTGCTCGATCTTGATGTGTTATTGCCGCAGCGGGATTTTCTTGAAATCGCCCTTGCGGTGGGCGGTGCGGTGTTGGGGATTTTGTTCGTGCTTGCACTCACCTTGCGCCGGCAAGTGCTCAAACCCGTGGCTAAATTAACCGATGCGGCCGCGCAGATTTCGCGGGGAAATTTTGCGCCGACCGACGTGGAGGGGAGCGGGGAGGTCGGGCGACTCGCTTCTCAATTCAATTCGATGACCGATTCCATCCTGAAAGCACGGAGTTGGCAAGAGCAGGAAATTGCCAAACAGAACCGCGAACTGGGCGATGCCAAAAAACTGCTGGAAGTATCGCTTACCCAGAAAGTTGAGCGGCGGCGTGTGCAGGATAACTTGCTGACGCTGATGGCCCACGAGTTGCGCAGTCCGGTGGCGGTGATCGGTAATACCGCGCAAATGATGAATGTGCTGGTTAGTGCGGAAAAGCCGGAGTGGCTGCCGCGCATCAATAAAATCATGGGGGCGGTGCGGCAATTGGCGCACCTGATGGATAATGTTCTGGCCGAGGAGCGTATCGGCTATCAGAGCAGCAAAATGGATTGGGATGTCCGTGATCTCAATGTTTTTTGCGACGAATTGAGCAATAACCAAATGTCGCAGCGCGGTCGTACCATACGCGTTGAGCCGGAAACCGCGGCGGTCAATCTCAATGCGGATTGGCAGATGATTAAGATCGCTCTGCGCAACCTGATCGACAACGCGATTAAGTATTCCCCGGCCGATAGCGAAATCGTTGTGCGTGTACATAACGACGGGGCGGATACGGTATTGGTTGAGGTGCAGAATGAAGGCGAGAATATTTCCCCCGAACTGCGCGCGCGTATTTTCGAAAAGTTTATCCGGGGCAAGCATGCCGAAAATGTACACGGCGTCGGGCTCGGATTATTCCTAGTGAACTGGATTGCGCAACTGCACGGCGGGCGGGCGGAGGTCGAATCCGGTGGCGGAATAAACACCTTCCGGCTCGTGCTGCCCAAAACCTTAAAGTGACCGGCTAGCGGGGTAAATAGAGTTTGGCTAGCAGACGGTTGAATGCCGCGCTGCGCGAGGCTTCGGTCTGATTCAGAATGCCGTTCTGCTGCAAGACGGAAATCAGTTTGACCGGTACCACACGCTGATCGCCCACGATTTCCACATGCCCGGCTTTGACTTCAATATTGGTTACCAGCGGAGATTGGTCAACCGGCGGGAAATACTGTTCCTCCAGACTGAAGATGTAGTCTGCTTCGCAGCGTCCGTCCCCGCTGCGGAAGCAGGCACCGCGCTCGTCGGTATCAATCTTCAGATACGACTTAACCTGTTCGCGCAATTCGCCCGGCTGTTGGATGAAGTCTGACGCGGAGGTGATTTCAAACCATTTATCTCCGCTCACCAGCATGCACAGCGGCTTAACCAGTCCCAGCATCAGCACTTGCATGAACGGCGAGGGGGAGCCGCATTGAGCCGCCGAAGCGATGCCGGAGAACGGGCCGGATATGGTTACCAGACGCAGTTGTGCTTCTTTGTCCTGCATGGGGTTGGGGTGTTCGGCGACCAGCGCTTTGCGCGACACCAGTGCGCCTTGGCTGTGGCCGATTAAGGTGATCTGCTTGTTGTGCATCTGTGCCGCCAGCGTATCGAGCGAAGCGGCCAACTGTGCCGAGCTGCGCATCAGGCTGTCGCGGTCGTCATAAGTAAAGCAGGCGGCCTGCTGGCCGTGAAAGGCCATGACCTCGGCCAGCGCGCGGAAGTTGCCGGTGGAGCCGCGGCAGCCGTGTACCAGCACGGTGACAGGTTGCTGCGAGTTGAGACGGAGCGTGCGGTCCGGGTTGTTGGTGCAAGGCCCCAAGCCCGGAATGCTAAGGCTCAGGTCGGCGGGCGGCAGTCTGGATTGATCGTATGTGAGCAGGGCGGGATCATGTGCGGTACTCGCGCATCCTGCCAGACTGAGCAGTGCAAAGACGGTTATTGCGATTGCCAGTGCTCTCATGTTTTATCCTCAGTCATTCGGAATCGCCGCACCGATGGGACGGGCGAAAACTTCGTCCACGCGGTTCTTGTCCATGTCTACCACTTCAAAGCGCCAGCCGTTCCAGTCGAAAGTTTCGGCTTTCTTCGGGATGCGCCCGATGGCGGTGATGACGAAGCCGCCGACGGTGTGGTAGTTGCCGAGGTCTTCTTCGGGCAGTCCGTTGAGGCCGAGTTTTTCTTTCATCTCGTCGATGGGCAGCAGGCCGTCGAGCAGCCAAGAGCCGTCTTCGCGTTGCACGGCGAGCGGCAGTTCGTCCACCGAGCTGGGCACATCGCCAACCACGGAAGCCAGCAAGTCGCTCAGCGTGACCAGCCCTTCGGTCTGGCCGAATTCGTTGACGACAATCGCGATGTGGGTCTTTTGCGTGCGGAAAAATTCCAGCACGCCGATCAGTGACTGGGTGTTGGGCATGAACTGCACGGCATGGGTGGGTAGCTTGCCGAGATCGAGTTGGTTGCCCGCCAGCAGGTGTTGCAGCAATTCGCGGCTCTCGATGTAGCCCATGATTTGCGACAGTCCGCCTTTGCACACGATGAAGCGCGATACGCTGTGTGTTTTGATCTTGTCCAGATTGGTCTGGCTTGGTGCCTGCAGGTCGAGGTAGATGATGCTGCTCGCCGGCGTCATCACGCCGGCCACTTTGCGGTCATCGAGGCGAAACACGTTGCCGAGCAATTCACCCGCCGTTTCGTCCAGCCCGCCGTTGCGTCGTCCGGCAGTAATCATGGCGCGGATTTCGTCGGTGGCGACATGTGCGGCGCTTTCTTTGAACGGAAAGAAGGACAACAATTTTTCGCTCGCCAGCGACAGCGCCCAGATGAACGGGCGCGTCAGCTTGGCGAAGGTCGCCATGAAGGGCGCGAGCAGCGAGGCGATGATTTCCGGCTTGGCCAAGGCGATGCGTTTGGGGATGATCTCACCGACCACGATGGTGGCAAAGGTGATGCTGCCAACCACCAGCGTCAAGGCCAGCGGATATTTGCCGAAGGCGAGCCAGAGGATGTTGGTTTCGATATACGACTCGATGCGCGGCACCCACATGGATTCGCCGAATACACCGAGCAACGTGGCCAGCGCGGTGAGCCCGGTTTGCGTGGCGGCCAGCAGGCGCGAGGGTTGATTGCGCAACTCGGCGGCAATGCGCGCGCCGTCGTTACCGCTTTCCGCCATTTGCGTGAGAATAGCGGGGCGGCTTGCGCCGATGCTCATCTCCGACATGGCGAAAAAGCCGCTGAGCAGGATCAAGAAAACGAGGATTCCAACTTCCATTTTGTGCTCCTTGAGCTAGACGCCGACAGGCGCAGCGGGGGCAAGAATCGCACCCCGCGGACAGAGGGTTAGATTTTTCCGCTGTCCTGATCGTGCCCGTGTTTCTTGTACAGCACGGTCATGATACCTGCCATCAGCAGCCCGAATACGATGGTAATCGAGTAGATGGTGAATCCCATTTTTTCCATGAGGGCGTAGATGCCCAGCATGACAAAGATGCTGATATTTTCGTTGAAATTTTGCACCGCGATGGAACTGCCCGCGCCCATCAGCAAGTGGCCGCGATGTTGCAGCAGCGCGTTCATCGGCACGACGAAGAAGCCGCCCATCGCGCCGATACCGATCAGCAGGATGATGGCGATTACGGGGCTGCTAATCAGCGTCATCATCATCACCATCACGCCCATGCCGATGCCCACCGGCAATACTTTGACCGCGTGTTCAAGTTTGACGTAGCGTGCGGCGAGCACCGAGCCGATGGCGATGCCGACAGCGAACCATGCGGTGAGCTTGGCCGCGCTGCTCATGTCGTAATGCAGCGCGACGGCAGCCCAGGCCAGCAGGATTAGCCGCAGGCTGGCGCCCGCACCCCAGAAGAGGGTGGTCACACCCAGCGATACCTGACCCAGCGGGTCTTTCCACAGCAATTTGAAGCAGTGGGAAAATTCTTTGACCAGAAAGGCCGGGTCACGGCTTAGCGGTTTGTGGTCGATGGGAAGGCGCGGGATGTTGATGTTGAACAGCGCGGCGACGAGGTAAAGGATGAAAATCACCGTGATGGCGAGTTCGGGGGGATTGTTGATGAAGGGGATACCTATGTGTTGCATGATTGTACTGGCCACATTGGGGCTGAGGAGCACGCCGCCGACCACCGCGCCGAGGATAATCGCGAGCACGGTCAGGCCTTCCATCCAGCTATTTGCCAGCACCAGTTTTTCCGGCGGCAGGAACTCGGTAAGGATGCCGTATTTGGCCGGGGAGTAGGCCGCTGCGCCGAATCCCGCAAGCCCGTAAGCGAGCAGCGGATTAACCCCGGCCAGCATGGCGAGACACCCGGCCATCTTGATTGCGTTGCTGATAAACATCACGCGCCCTTTGGGCAGCGAATCGGCAAAAGCGCCGACGAAGGGAGCCAGCAGAATGAATGAGACGATGAAAGACTGTTGCAGAACCGGAATCTGCCAACCCGGTGCACTCATCAGTTTGAGCAGAGCAATAGCGGCAAACAGCAGGGCATTGTCGGCGAGCGCGGAGAAAAATTGCGCTGCAAGTATTGTGTAGAAGCCGCGTTTCATCGGAAGAAGCTGTTTTTAGGAAGGCGTTTTATAACATGAAAAGGAGAGGGCTGCTATCATTCGCCCAATTATTATCCAGTTTGCAACCACGCCAGATATGCCCCGCCCGATACAAGCCCGCGTCGATCTTTCCGCATTGAAAAACAATTTGCGCGTTGCGCGCAGCCTCACTTCCAGCCGCATCATGGCCGTCATCAAGGCCAATGCCTACGGCCACGGCTTGCCGCGTATCGCGCGGGCGCTGGAAGATGCCGAAGGCGTTGCGCTGCTGGATATACAAGATGCTATCCAGCTGCGCGACGCGGGCAGCCGCCAGACCATATTGCTGCTGGAAGGTTTCTTTGCGCCGGAAGATTTACCCCTCGTCGCCGAATACGATCTGGCGACCGTCATCCACAGCGCGCAGCAACTGGCTTGGCTCGATGCCTATCCGCGCCGCAACGCCTTGCAGGTGTGGCTCAAGATCAACAGCGGCATGAACCGTCTGGGTTTCTTCCCGCATGAAGTGCCCGCCGTGATGGAGCGCCTCAAATCGCACCGCGCCGTGCGCGAAGTTACGTTGATGACGCACTTCTCCCATGCCGACGAGGCTGAAGGTGTCGCCGCGCAACTCGAACGATTCAACGGCCTTACCGCCGCCTACCGCGCGCCGCGCTCGCTGGCAAATTCCGCCGCGCTGCTGCGTTATCCCGTCACCCACGGCGACTGGGTGCGCCCCGGCATCATGCTCTACGGCGCATCGCCCTTCGCCGGAAAAAGCGCGCAAGACCTTGGCTTGCAACCCGTGATGACACTGAGCAGCGAGATTATTTCCGTGCGCGAAATTAATGCGGGCGAATACATCGGCTACGCCGGACTCTTCCGCGCCGAGCGCAACATGCGCATCGGCGTGGTCGCCTGTGGCTACGCCGACGGCTACCCGCGCCATGCACCCACCGGCACACCGATTCTCGTCAACGGCCAGCGCACCCGCACATTGGGGCGTGTCTCGATGGACATGCTGGGCGTGGATTTGAGCGACGTTAAAGATGTGAGGGTCGGCAGTCGTGTCGTGCTGTGGGGCGAGGGCATGCCAGTGGAGGAAGTGGCACACGCTGCCGGAACCATCAGCTACGAGTTGTTGTGCGCGCTGACGGTGCGGGTGCCGGTGAGATATTAAGGCGGGACAAAGATTAAAACTGCTGCAACTCTTTATGCGGCAATCTTGTGGAGATCGGAAGAGCGTCGTGTAGGGAAAGAGTGTAGATCTCGGTGGTCGCCGTATCATTAAAAAAAAA